>Ga0316190_10000030_pt1 | contig 76588 bp, 96 predicted proteins | sample Eddworburrow2_MG_FD_204929 | JGI IMG/M metagenome (GOLD analysis project Ga0316190, IMG submission 204929) | Coastal sediment microbial communities from Maine, United States - Eddy worm burrow 2 | ecosystem: Environmental > Aquatic > Marine > Coastal > Sediment | place: USA: Maine | collected...
TACTTGGCGGCCCAAAATATAAAGAATGGTGTATGGATCCCCTACGTCATGCCGATTACGTGCAATTCTCGAATAGATGGTTATGGAAAGAGGCTGAATAATGAAGCACATCAACAATATTTACAACATCACCGTTTACGACCCAACCAATTTGATGCTACAACACGGCATCGAATTTTTGGATAACGAGACCGATGAGTTGATAGAAGTACGTAATTGGTCTTATATCAGTGAGTGGCTCGATCTAAGCGAGTCGTTCACGCCTAAAAATGAACACTGCGTAATTTATAATGTAGGCGAGATATTTGACGGTCGCGCGGTATACGGTCGGGACTATGCCATTGTGAGGTTATCATGAGCGAATTAGAACGCTTAGAGTTAAAGATTACGCCTGAGATAAAGGATACGTTAGGCTGGTTAAAAAAAGAGCTTGACTGTCGCTCGAATAGCGAAGTGGTTAGGCTGGCCATTGTCAAACTGGCGTTGGATAGCGGTATCAAATTAGAAGACGACACGCCGGCTTGGGGTAGTGGGTTGAATAGAGAGGATAAGTCATCATGATAATTAACATCAAAACTGTAGCTCAAGAAGCCATCCAACAGTGTGATGACTTTCCAGGGTTGCCGATGTTGATGGCTATCAATGATACCCGTCACCGGCTAACCGTTGCTAACAAATATACTCAGGAAGATGTGTTAATTCAGGTAGCACTAATGCGTGGCTCACGTCGGGGCAATTCAAACCGTATTTTTAGAATAGGGGAGTGGTAAAATGAAGATCAAGTTAAACGAAGAACAAGAGAATAAGTTTTTGATAGGTGTCGTTGAGGCGCGGGCCGCGTTGGTGGCAATATTGAATATCACGGCTGATGAAGAATATCGCGCGGACCTGCGGCTGGTGATTGCCAGCATTACCGACTTGCAAGACAAATATTCACCGCTGCCATTCTGATGCACAACAAAAAGGAGAGTAACTAGCATGATCAAGTTAAACGAAGAACAAGAAAACAAGTTTTTGCTGCGTGTCGTTGAGGCGCGGCTGGCGTTGGTGGCGATATTGAATATCACGGATGACGAAGAATATCGCGCGGACCTGCGGCAGGTGCTCGCCAGCATCCGCGACCTGCAAGACAAATATTTACCGTTGTCATTCTGATGCACATCTTATTCTGTTGTGGCCTGTGGTTGGTGGCCTCGTTTGCCGGGTCGCTATTGATAGCAAAGTTTATCAAGGTTGGCAAGGGATAAACGCAAAACGCGCGACTAGCTGGGTAGTAGTCGCGCGTTTTATAGGATAAGGCGGGTAATGAATCCGCATTATCAGTCTAGCAGATAATAACCTGATATGCAAACGCAAAAAGCGGCGACTACGTTTAAATAGTCGCCGCTTCCGATGTGTAGCCTAGTCAAAACAACTAGAATTATAGTATAGCGTTTATTCGTTATCTTGCAAGTCAACCACGATAACCTTGCCGATGGCTTGCTCCAATGTTGAATTCCAATTCCGAATTAATAGCGCGTAGCCCTCAAGTAGCGCGGCGTGTGCTTCGGCTTCGGCTTGTGTTGCGAATCCCTGTTCGGGCAAGGGTAACGTGATAAAATACTTGGTGTCGGGTTCCGGTTCGGGTTCCTCTGGCACATAGTCCGTTAGGGTGACATAGTCGCCATGAATCCAACCCAATAAGTTAAATAGTCCATCTTCAACCGTTACACTTGTATCGGTATCGAATCGGGCCGGTAACCACGGGCCGTTTTGCTCTTCTCTCAATACGTAACCGTAACGCTGGTTAATTGCCAATATCGGCGGGTTGGTCGGGTCAGTGTTGGGTAACGCGCGGACATTCACCTTATAATTACCGGCGGGCGTGAATAGGGCTGGTTGCCAGCGTGGGTCAGATAATTCTATCATTGGCTCCTCGTTTTCCGGTTCGTTATTCTCTCGTAGCAATTCAGACCATATCACCATATAGTTGTGTAGTTCGGTATCGGCTCCAAAATTAAATGCGTCGATGGTATCCCAATTATCACCAAATGACCACATGAACGGCAAAAACCCTTCGACCCATTCATTATAGTTTTTCTCGGCCCATATCCATTGCTCCCAAATGGCCTGCGAGATAGTCCATTCTGGCCAATAGTATGCCCAAAGGTATTCATGAGAATAAGCGCCGCGCATAGTCCAATAGGGTAAGGGTACGCCATGCTGGTTCTCAAGAATATCATACATATTCGTACCGTCGTTGGCCTTCACATCTGGGAACCGATCAAACCCAAATTCTGTGAATACAAATTTTACAGGGTCTAGCCCTAATCCAAATATGGCGCGGTGCTGTAACCAAGTCCAGCGGAATTGATGATAATAGTAAGGGATAAATTCCACGCGATAGTCGGGTAATATCCGCGCTTCGTCTTCGTTATCGAGGTATAACCATGTGTCAGGGTGTACCCGTTCCTTATAGCGCAGGTCATCAGCTAACCACCGCGCTTGTCCAAGTGGCAATAAAAGCGCGGCATACTCATGATAGCCTAGTTTTAACACATCGCTACGGGTCGATAAAACACGCAATAGATAATCATACGCGCCAGCTTGTAGATGGTTCCTATCAATGCTACCGGCTGCAAAATTCCCAATTACGCCTTTATACCCATTATCGGCTAGATGGATCGACACATCAGCCAACCAATTATTCCGGGCGCGACACTCGGCCTCACTCCCAACGTTTGGCTCGTTGAGGACATATTTCCATATATGCCGTCTACCATCCATCAAACCATTGGCATAATTAATCGGGTCTTCGTTACGCCATTGGTTTCCCTCTTTTGTGGAATAGGCGCGGTCAATAACGTTAGTTTGGCCTTGCGTCTGGCTATAGATGGCTTCTGCTATGTCTACATTTGACATAACGAGCATCCAGGCCGGCCGGGTTTTGTCAATGTAATCTAAAAAATATTGGACATTGCCCAGCCGTTGGCCATTGGCATTAAACCCCCAGCGGAAGGTATTCATTAGCCTACCGTTTCGGTGGGTTCATCTTCTCCGCGTGACGGTCTCAAATTATTGAGCATACGCGCGAATCCAATTAGTATATCGTCTATTGTGGTCTTCGTCTTCGATGCTAACCGTTGCGCAATATCAAGCAAGCGGTTGACTTCTTGTTTTGTCACGTGGCGCTCGACTTTTAGACCTGCAATCATCACAATGAGAATGATAATCATTTGTGTGACCTGGTTAAATGTTTGTGAATCCATGTTATGCCTCTTTCGTTAGGTACTAATGAGTTGTAGAAATATCATTGCATAAATTTCGGTGCTGCCGTCGCTTGTGGCATTGCCTAGTCCAGTTGTCGCTTGCGCGCCGGCGGTATAATGGCGTAGTTCGTATGCGTCGGTTCCGTTGGCTGTAAAGTAGGTTTCCATCAACGCGCGGGTTTGAACATTATTTCCTGATGCGTTATAAGTACTTGCACCATAGTCTACATAGGCGGTCCCTGTGACGTTGTATATTGCTAATCGGTGGCCGTTAACTTTAAAGGCAGGGGCCGAAGCTCGCAGGTAGTAATTGCCGGCTATCGGTGTAAATTGGTTAGTTGATATTGTAACCAACGATTTTAGATCGCTTGCCTCTGTATTTAAGTCTCTGACGTTCCAGGTTGTGGCCGAAGATGACCCGCCATCAGTGCCGCTGGTTTTTTCATCCCGGATAATTGCAAAATGAGCAACCCCCGGAGCCCACAATAAACCGGTCGTTTCACCGCTGGCAACGGTTAATACTTGCCCGTTGGTTGTCCCAACCGGTAGCCGGGCGGCGGCGGTTGAATAGGTGCTTATGTCGCCTTTGGTTGTGGTCGGGTTGGCCGCTGCTATATTGGTGGCGTTGGTTGTAATTGCACTATCGAGTTCTGATAAGGGGCTGTTCAAAGTCGTATTATTGAGTGTTGCACCGCTAGAGTGTGCGGTATGATGATTGGTCGTCATTTATGTAACCCTTCCGGTTATTATCGTGCCGCGAATTAAAAATTGTAACACAATTTGCCCACCTTGCCCTAATGGATTGGTAACGGTGACGGTATGCTGTCCTCTTCCATCATTACCATTATCTACAACAATATCGGTTATATCTATCTCATACGCAACCATTTGCGTAGATGATGAGGCAGGGTAGCTACTTAATACGGTTGTGCCATCAACAACAAAGGTCATTGTGTCGGGGTACGTTCCCGCTATCACGCTCTCTTGTGTTGGACCGACCACAATTGGAAACGGGCCGTTATAGGTAAAATAGCGGGCTTCGTATGAGTCAATTATCATTGTCACATTCTCAACGCTTAACACGTCGTCGGATATTTGAAAATGGAATACCGGGTTATTACCTGCTGCTGACTCAATCCATTCAGGATAGGGGCCCAATGACCATATATTGTATGTCGGTTTATACGAGACGCTATTAACCTCAATTGCATCTAACCCGCCTACAATAATTTTGCCGGCGTTGTTGGTTTCGCGGTCAATATTTGACGCTTTGATTCGCACCTCACTACCGGTCATTCCAACCGCTTCGTTAATTGAGGTAATATAAAAATTGCCGTCAATGTTTTTGAGGGTATACGGTACGCCTTCAATATTAACCGTCTCTACATATTGGACTTCAATTAGATCGCCGATATACAATGGTGTTTGTAAATTCCTAAGCGAGATATGCAACGTTTGCAACGGGTCCTTATGCCTTAATAACCACTCGGCCGCTGCATCATATAATATATTCGCACTATTCCGCAATGATATTGTAGATGTTCCGATAGGTGCGATTTGCTTAAAATTTAACCGGCGCTCAATTTGTCCGTAGGTAGTAATTGACGCGCTATCACTCAAATAGTATAACGTTCTGGAATCGGGGCCAAGCATGGTTTGAATTGTGTAGGGGCTGGTTCGAGTTGCTTTTTCGAGTGTAACCGCTGCGTCTCCGTCGCCTGCGCCCACTGGCAATATCCAGTTAACCAGGTCGCGCGAATCGTCTACAACTTCAATGTTATCCGCAATCACCACGTCCGTATTGAATCGGATCTCCGGCTTATCGCCTTTGGCAAAGGCCACACGAACCGCGCTTTGTACGTCGTTGGTTCCAATGATTAATTCCTTTTTGACAGTATCCGATTCTCGCATCCGATTGCCGCCAAAGTCATTTATAAATTGGATCGCTTGTAGCACCGATTGACCATCAAAGCGGGTATCTATTTGACCGCCTAGATTGGTTATCCCATTGTCGTTTAAGGTCCAACCGGCCAATGTGAGGAGCGACGTTACCACTATTTTTTGAGATGTGCCGGTATATTCACGCGCTAATAAGGTGCTGATATTACTCAATAGATCAAGCGTTTGCGGCCCGTTGACGCTTAACGATAAGCCCCCGACTTGATGCGAATAACTAACGTCATCAGCAATAAACGATTGGACTTTGCGCTTGCTACTGCCGGGTGTCTGTACCCAAATCTCAACGACAACCTTCGAGCTTAACAGATCCATCGCGCGAATTGTAAAGTCAGGGTGTAGCGGGATTGTTTCAATACCGCCGGTTCCCACTCCGTTTAATTCCTGAGTCGCGCTTGCAGACACTAAACGGATGGGACCTACGCCTATTTTGCTTGTATAACTTGCGTCCCAAATTTCGGCCCATAAATGATAGGTGTCAAACGACATTATATATACGCCTCATCAAAGTGAATAGTTAAATTCGCATCAGCGCTAAACGTGCCGCTAATGGTCAAGGTTTGCGCGCCGGGTGCAATCTCTAACCATGCGCCATGTGTCACGGTTAAATTAGAGAACGTAGGGCTGACGCTCATTTTGCGGCAATCAATAATAACCACGTCACCGGCGGTCAACGTGTCGCTATACAGGATCGAGTATACCGTTTCTCCGCCTTCATTATTCCATGTGATAGTCGGATTGGTAACGGTCACACCGGCCGGTATATCCCAGCGGATATAGGGCGACACTGGCGCTATACCGTAATTCGTAACCGTTACCGTGTCGGTGTCTGCTACTGGTGATTGGTCTAACTTGATAGGTGGCATGACCAAGCCGCCATCCATGACATGTCCGTCATTCATAAATAGTTGGCTTTCGGCATAATACCATTTGCTATCAGGGCATTGGAAGTTAAGCTGTATGACTTGCCGTAGGTGTGGTGTTTGTTGGACGTTCTGCGCACTCCGAACATTGGATACATGCGCCCAGGTCCATACCACGCGGCCGTTCCGGTGCTGCATAAATAATTTACGCATGCCTTGATAGGCCAACGCGCGAATCATATCTATTTGTGTTCCTACGTCAAAGGAATCGTTACCCTCGATGATATACGAGACGGACAAATTACCCATTTCCGCAGGGGCGCGCCCGGTTCCGTACGGGTTTATTGCACCATCCTTACCGATAACACGAACTGATTGCTGTAGGGTATCGGCAAAGTTGTAATCAATGCTAACCTGTTTGTTTTGTTGGAATAGGTAGGCTGTGGTTCCCAGTCCAAAGCGGATTAACATATCCATTAACGAACACCCCCTCGTATAAGTTCACGCTGTATATCCTGCCCAATTTGTCGACCGTTGGTGGCGTTGGTCTGTACGGTAACGTTAACCGCCCCTTGGTTTGAGGATTGGTTAAGCAAGGTTACGCCGGCCGCCCCGCCAGCATTAGCAAGCGCTAGGGCTGATTGGAAAGCGCCGCCCGCGCCGATATGTGAGGCTTTGAATTGATTGGCATAACTTTTATTGTGCGAATCTTGAACGGTTCGCATCTCATTAGATATTGCACCGCCGGCCGCATTTAATACATCTTGAGGAGTCCACGACCCGTTTTGTAGTCCCTGGATAATTGTTTGTACATTCCGTAACGCGGGCGCGACTACGTTATCAATTAAATCAGCAAAACCAAACCAATTATTTTTATAAGCCGCAACCATTCCACCGCCTAACACAATAGCCAAGCCTAGCGGACTCAATGCGGTTGCAATCAACGCGCCTATTCCTGATTTGACAACGCTAACCGCCATTCCAAGTCCAGTTAAAGCCCCCGTTCCGCCAACAAAGGCCGCGGCAAGGGTGAGAACAGTATTGGTTAATTCCGGGTTTTTACTTGCAAATATCCCCACCTGGTTAATTACTTCTGTAAAATCTTTGACAATAGGCTTTAAAACATCTTCCATAAATGGCGTAAATGCCAAAATATTCATATTTTGGATTGACCCCCCAAGCGCATCCATCGCAAACGCAAAGGTGTCGAGTTTGCTGTCGGCTATTTCGACGGCGGACCGTTGGGAGTCCATTGCGTTCCGCATTTGTTCAATGCCGCCTTGAGCGCGAAGGGCCGATATTGCCGTAATACCATAAGATCCGGCCAGGTCTTTCATAATGGCGTTTTGCTCTTCTGGCGTTTTGGTGTCTAATGCAACAAACATTTCCTTCAATACCGTGTTAAAATCGCGGTAGCCTCCCTCCGCGGTGTACATTGAGGTCCCCAAAGTGGACCACGCTTTTTCGGATCTTTCGGTTCTGTCTGTCATAGCTAAAAGCATCGACTTGAGCGCCGTTCCTGCTTCGGTTCCTTTTATATTGTTTTCTGCAAATATGGCCATTGTTGCCGCGGTATCTTTTAACCCAATATTATAATTGGCTGCGATGTTCCCGCCGCCGGCCATTGCATCCAACATCATGCTAACCGTTGCGCTTGATGAGCTTGATGCCCTAGATAAAGTATCGACTACATCAGCGGTATCGCCAAGTTCCAACCTCATAGCGGCCATTACATCGGTTACACCATCAGCGGACCGCTTGAGGTCAATGCCCCCAACCGTCGCCAATAGCATCACCTGGTCAATACGTTCCATTGCCTGAGTCAGGTTATCACCACTGGCCATTAATTCGAGCATACCATTTGCAGCATCTTGAGCGCTAAAAAATGTATCCTGCCCTAGTTGCAGCGCTTTATTCCGTACCGCGTCCATGTCTTCGCCTACCACACCGGTACGCGCGGAAATCTCATTCATTGCAGATTCAAAGGCACTCGCATCTGCAATACCTTTACCCAACGCCAACCCGATTGGGATCGCCGCCATTTGTGCTTGCCGCCCAAAGTCGGACCACTTGCTTTTAACGTCGTCCATTGAATTTCCAAAGGTTCGCATTTTGGAATCGGCGGTGTTTAGCTTGTTATTGAATTGTGAGTCATCTATGCCTAATGTCGCGTGTAGGCTGGCAACTTCAACGCCTAAACCCATAATTAATCCTAACTATTTTGTACATGATTGACCGCTAATATCATAGCGGCCTCATGGCGTGATAGATTCTCAATCTCTTCTCGTGACCGCAAAATTATCATCAATTGCGCCCACTCAATATCTCGAAGTTCGTCCGGTTCAAATTGGATAAACCCAGGCGCGTCAATGCTAATCTGTAGCGCGTCAATTATTTTTTTTTGTAGGTATCTCTTGCAAATGCCAGGTCTTGAGCCAATAGGTTCATGGACGCGAACCGCATTGCATCAATCACTTTTTCGGGGTTATCATAATTGATGCTTTCTGGGTCAACGCCTTCAATCACATAGTCCTCTGGTAGGTATGTGACAACACGAACCATCAACTGCAAACTTTCTTCCTCGACCGCTGATAATTCTTCTATCAATGCGTCAATATCATCAGTGGGTTTGCTGGCTTGAATACGTTTGTCAAGATGAGCCATGCGAATACGCAAGGCTGACATTTTAGCCTCATCACGATAACCCATCTTTCTAAAATTAAATTCAGGCGCTCCGTTTTTGTTTGTCATTAAATCGTGCCACCTGCAAACATGTCAGTCGTAGGCGCGCCGGTTCCGATTGCGGATACTTCAAACATAACCGCGGGCTTGTCAACGGCTACCGGTGTTTGCTTTACGCTGGTGATGAGAATATTTTGTACATGTTGCGGTTTGCCGCCGGTGTTGCCTTCGGGCTGCCATATCATAGCTACCGTTTCTCCGGCTTGAATCTTCTGGATATAGGTAGAGACGGATGTTACATCATAGGCAATCTTGATAGATACGCCTAATTCCTTCAACTTAGGACCAAATGATTTATCCGTTGCACTATATCCGGCGGTTGTTTCCTCTTCGCTAATGGTACGGGTAAGGTCACATTCTGTCATGAATCCGCTTACATCCGTTCCGCCTAAACTCAATACTGCGTCGTTTGCTTGTAGTGTTGCCATTATATAATCTCCATTGTTACTCGATAGGTTTTACCATCCATAAAAACAACTTTAGCATTTTCAAACTGTTGTGTGGTGCTTATTGTACGGCCGGCGGTGACGCTAGTAATAACCCACGTTTGACCGTCCAACCAATTCACCGCGCTACTTTCTTGTGTTCCGTAACCGTCAAGAGCATTGTCAATAGACAACGCACCGGCTTCGGCCTCTTCTGCATTATCACTATAACATACAACCTGCATAGACAATTCTGCGTCTTTGGTTCGTGTTACATCCTGGTCGCCACCGCCTACGAATACCATCACGACATACGGGAATATTTGTTCTTCAATGTTCGCACTAAACGGATGGAACCGGGCATAAACACGGTCTTCAAAATTCGCACTTAACGCGGTTAACTTGTCGCCAATGGCGCGATATAACGCGCGCGGGGCTATTTCGGTTTGAATACTCATGATATGACCCCCTGCTCTTTCATATCCCGCCCTATATATTGCTTCCAAAATGTGAATTGGGGACGCATAAATGGTCGCGCTTCAACCGTTGCGGTTCCCAATTCCAACTCGATCCCGTACGGTTCTCCATCAAATACAACCATCTTAAGCTCACTTATTTCGTCCCAGTCTATTGACGAGACCAGGAATCCCTGGTCAACGTTTGGCGGGTCTCCGGGTAAACTTGCCTCATGATCGCCATAATCCCGACCGGGGCTGACTTCTTCCATACTTAACTTAATATCATTGACAATTTCTTCGGCCAGTCCACGCAGGTACGGGTTCAACTTCGGGTTATTAATTAGTGCCTTTAGCTTGCTATTGTTGTAAGTCATGGTTTAACTGCCAATACTTTAACATAGGCTTTATCTGTTAGTTGCGTTTCTATCGTCACCACGTTATACACTTCGCTACCGGTTTCAATGATATAACCAGCTTTGACCGCTTGACCGTAGGGTAACAATATCTCATACTGTTGGCCTACAATTTGACGCTCGCCCAATAGTTCCGCGTTGGTGGTTGACCCTTGTCCGCCGGTTATAACGCGGCAACTTACACCGCTTGCAACAACGGCATAGAGATTATCCGGGGCATAACTAGCGCTCCGACCGCTTGACTTGCTTTTTATCGTGCAAGTGTCCGTTAAAAAGTTTGTGACCTGATTCCTGAGATAGGCCAGGGCCGCCGTGTTGATATTCGCCATTAGGTATACGGCTCCTCGGTTGCGCTGCTATCGGCTCTGTAGGTATAGGTTACGCTACTGACATAACGCTGCAAGCTAAATTCTAACTCTTTTTCTTTGATTAGATCACGGTAGGATTGAACCGCGGCGGCGTGTTGGTCAATTGATATTTCGTCCGCCTCAACATCCGGGCGCATCAAGTTCTGCATCTTGTAACGCAGACCCGCAATAACCGCGCGTTGTTTGCTGGACTCCGTCGCTAACAATGACGCAATGATTTCGTCGCTTAACTCGGATTCGCTTTCTATTGTGTCGTGCGTGTGGAACCGCACAAAGTCGCGGTTAACGGTTAAGTCTTCGGTGTATGTATACGTCATATTAATTCCCTACCTGCTCAATTAATCTCAGAATCGCGCGGCCATCGGTTGTATGCAAACTACATTCATGACGGGCTTGGTCCAATTCTCGCATATACCATGTGTCCGAGAAGCCGCTATAGATAAACTGAATTGTACCGACTAACCCGAAGCTATCATATAACACCATATCCATAGGTGTATGCGTTATTATATCCGTCTCCGTGATCGAGTCGCCTAGCATATCCTCGATGTATATCAAAGCGCTTACATTATTCGCCCGTGTAACCGGTGCATCTGGATACCCATAATACACGTCATTCACCGTATTAAGGTTGGTGCATAGTCCGCTATGGGGGATAAGATTCGCGCTATACACTACGGCAATAACAAAGACCGATAAAATAAACCAAATAGTATCCGATACCCGTATAAGCGGCAGGCCACTATTTTTCCGTTTCATTATCGGCCCTCTGTCAATAGGTCTATCCTCACAAGCAACGTTCCACTTGTGGCGCTATAGGTTGGTGTTGAGCCGTTTAACACTAGATAGGCCCATATCGTATTAATACCGGCCGTCGGGCTACTGATAAATGCCTTGTCAAAGTCTGCAAAGGCATAGTTATTGCTGTTGATGGTGGTATAAGTTGATATAGCTTTTTTAGGGACAATCAACTTAGATAAACTCGCAAAGGTCAAGGCGCTGGCAAAGGCCGCGTTATCGGCTATCGTTTGCGGTTCGGTGTGGAATAGGTAAAGGTCAAAAACAGCACTCTGATTATCATCGTCAAATATGGCCACCTGGTTAATTACCGCGCCGCCAATACTTGAGTCATAATCAAACCGAATTAACCCGCCTACCACGTCGCCATCACTATACGCGCCGGCTGTAACGGTTAGTGCCGTTTGCCCTTTGGTGACTCCGTTTACACTTAAAAACCTACTCATAAACTTCCTCGATTCTAAAGAGAGGGGGACAATGCCCCCTATCTTATTATGTTGATAGCGTCTCAGGTGTAATTAACCCGGACTCATCAACGGCGTTAACTGTATAGTTATTGACGCAAAGTGTTGCCCCTGCGTCAAAAGCTGTTTCTGGTGCGGTTGCGAACAATGTGAAGGCGTGATTCCCGGATGTGATGCCGGTTGTTGCGTCGGTATGATCCAGGGTTAACCCTGCGGTTGTGTCGCGGTTCTCAATCAAGTTGTCAATGACTGCAAAATTCGTAGAGGCGGCAGCACTCCCCGCATTGCCACTAATGGCGGCGGTTGTGAAGTCCCCTCTAAATTCTGAGTTTTTGATAACTGAATCAATACACGCATCAATGCGAATTGCGTTGTTTGTGCCGGCGGTCGCGCTGGCAATGAATCGGCAATTGTCAACAACGGCGCGAGTTGCTGCGTCAATGTCCAACATTTGCAAAAACTCAAGGATTGCGCTTCCAACTTCAAAGTCACAATTAGCAAGGGTCACATCGTCGCCTGTAATGGTTACACCGCTGACAATGTCTGCAACAGCGCCCAAAAATACTAGACCACTGATATAGACATTATCGGCGCTTACAGGTATGCGGCTTGCCGTGGCGCTAAAGGACAACACCGGGCGGTTCCGACCAACACCGAGACCAACAATTGAGATTCCAGCTACATCAACTACCAACGAAGTAGCGGACGCAATGGTTTCGGCGTGACCTGGCATAACGATAATGACATCGTTCTGGCTGGCGGTTGTGCTATTTACTGCCGCGTCGATAGTCGCCAATGGCGCGCTGGGGTCTGTCCCCGCGTTGTTATCATTGCCCGAAGTGGCATGTACAAAATAGAAGTTACCGGTTGTAGTGGGGACTGATGCCCCACCTAGAACCGGGACTCCAAAGGAACTGATCCCATTAGGAAAGTTTGTGATTGTCATATTGTCATTATCCCTTAACTAGGATTCGAGCCAACAATCCAACGGAAATCAGACCAACCGAAGCTATAACGCATCCGTCCGCGATATTTGCGAATCAATGTGTCAAAGCTGTCTTCGGCGGTAAATTCTGTACCGATACGGTTATACCATTTGAGGTATCGGCGTGACATTGCGCTGTCAACAACGAACCAGGCATTGGTATCGGTCAAGTAAGGACTAACAATGGCGGTCAACCCTGAGTGTACGTTAACCGCATTGTTTGCTGATTCCGGTGTTAACTCAGAACCGGTCAATTCAAGCGCGGTTTTGCGTAGCGCCCGTGGAACAATGAGATAATCCGGCATGACTGCAATCTCTTCGCCTAAGTCATCGCCCAAACTCATCAGCGTTGTAATTGCTGTTTCTAAGTTTGTGCTATTGAGTGCAAGCGTTAAGTTGTTGTCCACTGATGTACTGTCAGATTTACTCCGTGGGTGGTCGTCAGCACAAAGGGCTTTAACATCATACCCTGTGGTTGAGAACGCATTATTGAATACACTGGCGCGATCTTTTGCGCGTTTGCGTCCGAAGGCGGTCCCCATGTTGGCGGCGCTGTCAAAAATAGCGTTATACTGCATATCTTCAAGCATAACCTGTGTTATTTGGAAACCACGGACCCATTGTGTATGGGAGTATTCAACTTCGTAACCCTCATCAGCGGTATCATATACGATGCTGCCGTGTTGGTCGAAGTCTACCGGGTCACTAAACCCACCGACGCGTAAGTCCGTCTCTTTATTCTTGCTCGATTCTTGCACGTTGAATATCGTTTCCAACATGTCCGTCGGTTGCGTGTAGTGGTCAAAAAATACCTCGTCTAATACTGGGTCCAAGTCTACCAAGGAGCCAAATTGTGATTCGTGTTGTACCATGATCTAAGTCTCCTTAACTAGCGACTTGTGTATAGTGGGTAAGGTTCCACGTTACGTATGTGGGTTGGGTTGCTGTACTCGTTTGTACAACAAGAACATCACTATTGCTATCATCTGTCACACCCATTGCACCCGACGCAAGGTCAAGCGCAGCATTGGCGGAACGAGCATTAGCATCAGCGACACTATAAACGGCGTAGGGGTTAACGATAACTTTACAGCTTAACCCGTCGTTGGTGTTGTCACAATCTTCAACAGCGACACCGGCAAATACAGCGTCATTACTAGCGCCCGCGTCAATTTCCGCGCCGTCAATTGAGACAACTTCGCCCGCGCTGATGACAGCGCCACTCTTTACTACAAATTCACGGATAATCGGAGCTGCTCCGGTTAAATCGTATGCAAATGTAAAACCTGCCATGATCTTTGTTTCCTTTCATAGTCAAAATCGGTCAATCCTTACCGCCGTAAGTAATTATTCCGTTTTGCCAACTCTCGAAGGCGCTTTTGTGCGTCGGTCAAATTACTATCTTCTGGCGGTTTGGGGTCGCCTACTGTGCCGGAGTCTGTCTTCGGCGGTGTAGGCTTTGAGAACAAACCGGCGCGTTTTGCATTGCGTACCCAGGTTAATTGGGCCGATGCGTCACCACTAGGGACTAAGCCGCGCATCACGTCATCAAGCGCTTCAAGTTCGGCTTCAAGTTCGGCCTGGTCGCGCTCTTGATATTTTGCGAGGGTTTCCGCTAGGTCTTTAGCGCGTTGTGCTTCTGGCTCTAGAGCTTCTATAATTTGCTTATAGTTCCCTTCGGCCTCGAGCTTGGCGCGTTGCCGTTCCTGTTCTGCCTTTTCTAATGCCTCAAGTCGCTTCTGTAGCTCGTTTTTTTGGTCATTGACCTGTTTAAAGCGATCATACGGAATTGAATGCTGGACATTATTAACTGTGTTTTGCGTCTCATCAGACGGTGGCGTTACAGGCGTTTGCTCATTTGTTGCATTGGTGTTCTCTTCGCTCATTCTCATTACTCCGATAGTTTACGGGGTCGCCCCTCGAATAAAAATTATTGTTACCATAACCTGGTAGGGAGTTGCACCCTACTTATACTACTCAGGTTTACTTTTTGTCTTACGTGTTACCTTGCGCGTGGGTTTTGGTTTTGCTGGCTCTTCTATTTTGTCACGGCTGAATATATAACCTTCGCCAGGTACATATTGCAACAATTGCCAACCATTCACCGCGCGACTATTCAAAAAATTCTCTAGCGGTTGGTCATTGGGTTTAGATAGTACGATGTATTCGGTCATTGATTCCTCATATAATACTGTTGTGCCTGGGGTCCTAAAATACCCACTAGGCTATTCTCTTGTACAATGCTACCAAAAATAGGGTCATCCCCTTTTTTAACAAAGTCATTCAACGTTACCGCGCCATCTTGTAGGGCGTTAAAATTCGCACCGCCGGCTATTTTACGCTGTCGGTCCTCACTTTGTTTGTTGAACCATATCCCCCCTGATTCAATGCTCCGCGGTCGTCCTTTGACTTCGGTTATAGAGATGCACCGCCCGCGCCTATGGTCGTCTACACGCTCTCCTAATGGGATCTCGGTTCCGTGTAGCGCTATGCAAGTTAAGCATGTCCGCAGGTCAAGCGCCGCGATACGAATCACCCGACTTATAATGTCAGCATTGGCTACTTGGTGTAAGGCTTGACTATCACGTTGTGCGGTTAATACCAATGACCGTGTGAGTGAATCCGCCGCTGATATTGTTAGTGCGGGCTTATCCCCTATGCCTTGCATCAAGTCAAACAACTGCATCACTGTTTCGCCCGGGTTAACACCCATAGCAAAATTGCGTATGATGGTATTCTCTACTACTTCATTGATATACCCACGATACCCACTAAGCGATTCAACCCACGCATCACTATCTACATATTGCACGATACGCTGTAATGCTTCGGGGTCGGGTGTATTCCACACAATACCAAAGGTTTGCAGCGCATCATCGCTTAAATTGCCGAAGGCCAATTCCCGTGTAAGGATACCGGCCTGTTTTATGCCTACCGCTTGCAGGGCTTCGGCGCTACCATCAATCAGCGTCACCGAAGCTCGCAAAAAGTCATCAAGGTCACTCTGGAACATACGATAAACGGTATTATTAGGGTTCAATTGTTGCCCTAAACCCGCTAACCGTGCCGCCTCAACTTCTAAGGCTTGCAAACTCCGACCCATTGCACCGCGGTTCGCACCCACGCCAATAGCATCAAGCGTTTGACCAATGACTTTGTAATATTCACGGTCTAATAACTCATCCACTAATTGCTTAGTGCGGTATATCGCATTTGGATCTATTGCAATGGGTTGTACCATTTAGGTTACGTCCGCGGCATACTCGACACCGGTGTTAATGATCCCAATTTGTAGGGATGAACTAGATACCGCCACGCCTAACACGGTCGCGTATAATGTACCGGCGGCTACTGCGTCATCAATCGGCATAATACCGCCGGGTGTGCCTGATAACACGTAGACCTTACCCGTTGATAGTGAGGCGCTTGCCCCAAGTGTGACAAATCCGCCGGTTTGAATTGTCCCCGGTTGGCCACTTGCGCCACTGGTTAGCGCGAATCCAATCACAGTATCCAGCCCCGCGTCACTTGCATCAGCAAGCTGTAACACGCCTGAGACAACACATAAGACTTTGCCCTGTGTGATAGTTGCGCCATAGTTATAATTGCTATTTTTGACCGCGCTTGTTCCAGGTAGGACTTCAGCGGCAGTAATTGATAAATCGGCCATTAGTTTAGGTCTCCATTATTATTATTGGCTTCTAATTGTGGTGGTGCTAACGCGCCGAAGGGGTCCCCAATAGATCCCAACCGCGCGACTCGTGCCTGTGCTTCGGTGTCATTACCTTCTGTTAGTTCCTTAATCTTCTTATCGTCCCAACCAAATACCGGCGCGACAATCTTATAATACTCTTTTATTGGAAATGTTGGGTTGGCTGCCATCAATAGCGCGGCATTTTCTAATATCTCTTTGTCATTCCTAATTTCACCCTTGGCCCACTGTGCATTAAATGACTCATACGCCGGCGGTCGCTTCCCATATTGTGTCTCAACAATCCAGGCCATTTCTAAAACCTGTTCCCACGATGCACCGTAACTAATTTGGGCGCGTTTAATTCGCCCTAAAAGCGCGGCCTCGTTTTGCTTCTTGGCTTCGCCTGATTCATTGGCTCCGCCGCCGGGCTTGGGTGTTTTGGATACGGCATAAATTTGGTCAATGATCCATTCGCCTTGACTGATAAACGGGACAATGCCACCGGCCGCAAATTCTCCGGCTTCAATCTTCTCATCATTACTTGCAGGTTGCCCACCGGTTAAATTTAAAAACATGCCTGGCGTGACCTTTGACGGGAATGTAAACCCACCGATACCATAACGTACCGGGAACGCGGTTAACTCACTTGTTGCGACCATGCTTACCATTGTGCGATTGAGTGCGTCTTGTAACGGGATCGAGTCATCTATATCACTTCGCCCGTAATTATCATATCGTGTAGAATTGTTGCGGAAATGAACAACGGGAATAATACCTAACGGGTTCGGTTGTATGTAGTCTATACCATCCTCTGTATATGGTGATAATTGATCGCCACCGTCTGATATGTAGCGGTGTATCGCGTCATTGGTATAGGTATTGACGCGCATTGTATCGGCCGTTTGCCCGCCTTCGCTTGTAATGTGCCATATCTTTATGGCGATGGTTGGGTTCTTTGCATACGTGCTAGGATATAACACCACCATGCCAGATATGCCATCATAGGCCGGCTCATGTACCCAATTGCAAAATTCCGCGCCGTCTTCAAAGTCAACAAAAAGGAATGTATCGCCATCTCTTGATGTGCTTTCCGCAATCTGTAATTGTAATTGGTCTGCGCGGTTGCGCCTAAGTTGGTCATTGGCCCACTCGGCCGCCGCGTCGTTGTCTGCCTCAATACGTATTAACTCCAAACGGTCTACTTTGGTATCCACAATCATTGGCATAAGGTTTACATTAAACGGCGCGCTGTTTGGGTCATACTCATTGCTATCGCTCGATACACGGCGGCCAATGCTAGAGACGCGTAGCAATTGTCGCATCTCGTTAGTTAACCCTGCGTCGTGGTCTCCGTCGTAATATCTACGATAGCGGTGTATCCGGTTTCCGCGTTCCTGCTCGGTTTGCGCGAAAGCATCAAATGACATTTGGCTTTTATTTAAATTGTTTTGTACGGTCCCACGTAACGCCGATTGTAAAAGGTTGAGGCTCATAATGTACCTTTACGCATAATTCGTAACAATAGGGGTGTAAACCCGTTTCTTTAGTAGTCGCGCGCGGTTGGCAAGTGCTAGGGCCATTACACAGTCATCGTGCAGTCCCGACGGCGCGGTGTACCGATAATTCCCGCTTGGCAGCGTCTCAACGGTGTAGGCTTGTAATTCACCTAATAACACCGGGTCGTTTAATATGCCAATGCTTTCTTGCTCCAAGTTTAACGCTAGGCTGTTGATAATCTCGGCTTTGCTCTGTTGTGTGGTTGTGAATCCCTTGACCGGAAGCCCGCGCTTAACTAGCTCTTCGATGTTTGGGCCGCCGATGCTGTTCTCTTCGGCTAATATCATGTGTGGCTGATAGCGTTCAAACATAACCATCAACCGGTTACGTTGCATAGTCCAGTCAATTTGATTGAACCGATCTATAGCGACCATGTGGCCGGTATCTTCGTCAATCGCTATGATAACCGTGTAATCGTTGGACCGTCCCCAATCAACACCGAATACAATTTTATCACTTGGCGCTGGTGCAGGTTGCAGACAGGCGTTTAAATTACGAAAGACCGCGCCGCCGTCTTCGAGAAACTCCGCCATGTATTCTTGCTGGAAGACCCGTTCCGGTGTGTTGCGCTTAATATCATTAATCTCGTTTGCATCTAATAACGGGTTATCATAGCTTGTATAATGCCAGGATTGCCAATCAGGTTCGTTTGGGTCAAGCCCGCGTTGGTAGAGCTTCCAAAAATAATTGCGACCGTTGGTGCTACTTAAAAATGTAGCGGTTCCTTTACTCTCTAATAACATCGGCCTAATTTGATACTCCCATAGCGTTTCAAGGTCACAGAACGCGGCCTCATCTATCGTCACATGTTCTATCCCAGTGCCGCGCTTAAAATTATTTGCGCCTAACATGCGAAGGCGACCACCGCCTGGGACTCGTATCTCTCGACGTGACTTATTAATATCGTCACGGCTTACAAATTGCTCAAAAAATTGTACGAACTCATGCCAGGTGTCGGTCGTGTTATCAAAGGTTGGGTTAACCCACCACGTATTTTTTTTGTCATCCATAACACGGAGGATGTCGCCTAACTTCTCCGCCTCTGTTTTGCCAAAACGACGGCCGGCAGCTATTACATTAAATCGTGCCGTTGGCCTCACAAGATGCTTTTGGTTCACGTGTGGCCGGATGGGTAGTCTCAGCTTAACCTCATTCATCGTCTGGGTATTCTAGTTTATAGACAACGGCTGACCCGTCAGGGCCGCTTATCTCTCGGCGCTCAACTTCTAAACCTAATATCTTATCTAGTCTCGATTGCGCTTTAATTGCCGCGGCCCAATCTTCTGCCTCAAGAGCTTGCTGGAATATTAAGTCATATCGTGCGGCGGCTTGCCCGCGCTCGTGGTCGCGTTCCATTTTTAAGCGCTGACTCATGTACTTTCTAGCACGTGCGATGTATTTATCCATCATTGATTCAGATAGTTGCCACTCATCTAGACCATATTGCAATATTTCTTGCCGGTCATAACCTGCAATCTGTTTTTTGTATACCTCATTGACACGCTGTAACATAATCGCGTGTGTTGCTTTTGTGTTTTTTGGCATACTATCGTCCTGCAAGTTCTAAAAGTGCCGCGATAAGCGTACCTATTGCACCACCACCGGCCGCGGTTGCGCCGCCTTTGATGGCTATCTCTTTGGCGATGCTTTTGATGTTGTCAATACGAGCGCGCCGGGCTTCGATCTGTTGCTTGCGTTCCAATTCGCGGGCCGTCTCCCGTGACTCAATTTTGAGAAGTTCCGCTCTCATCTTATTAATATCAAGCTGAAGCGCTTTGACATTCTCTAACGTTTGTTGCGTCTCTTTATTATAACCGTCCAATTCAACGCGGAACATATTCATGCGACCAACTAACCCGGCATTATCCCCGTTGCCCTTTAAGACGTTAAGGATCTCTGGTACATTCTGCGATAACATATTGTTGTTGGCTGCCAGGGTTGCTATTTGATCGCGTTGTTTTATATCAGTTTTGTCTAAGACCTCGATGGCTTTGGCGTTGGTACGAATATCGGCTTGTAACATCGCGTTTTGATCCGTAATTTTAGAGGATAACTCTTCAAATAAACCTTGCAACGTATGGAAGCCGTCGCTTAAAAATTTATCCACCACTTTAGACGGCATATAGTCGTTAAGCGTATCGCTAATCATAGCTTGAACGGCGCTATGCGTGACTAGGTCCTTTTTGAAAGCTGCAAACTTTTTATCAAATAGGGCCTCAATTAATTCAATTGTAATTTCTTGCGTGTCCTTTTTAGGGGCCTCGATGTTATTGTTAGGTTCGTTCATTTGGACCCCGTGTTATAATTAACATAGTGTATAACCTCATTTTATACGCTCATGGCTCCGGGTGTTTTTCCGTCACCGCGGGGCCTTCAAATTATTGTAAATAAACACCACACGACGGATGGAAGATAAGCAAGCCGTTGATCGACGCGCCAATATCCCACCAAATGCCTGCATACACCAATACCGTATGATCGGCATAACTACCGCTTGACGCATACCAGACATTATCAATGACATAGAACGAATAGGCGCGCCCGTAGTCATCAAAGGCGCGGTTCGTGCCGGCTTTCCAGTCCTGCCAGAGGGTGGTCACGTTGTAGCCGTCAACAGTAGGGCAGTATTCATAGGGCGCGGTCGGTGCTGGGACATACTCACACATCCATAACGTGCAATCGTCTTGAGCGTCCGTTACCAGAACCAATCCGAACATTAGCAATAACACCCACGCTATCATCACGCGGCGCAGGGCGGCGTGTCCACTTGGGTCATCTATCCATCTATCCATAACCGGCCAACTCCGATTCTAATGCCAGTTCAACCGTTATCAAATTACTGCCACCATCAGGCAGAACGCCGTCGAGTGCCAATTGTAAGGCCGCGATCTCATCAATCAGACGTTGTTTTTCTGCGACGTGGTTAGCAATGCGTGTATTAATTCCATTGTCTGCACGAATAATGAGGTTAATTAAACCATTGTGACTATCACGTATGCCTTGCAGACAATCGACCTTCGGTGTTTTTACCTCAACATCATCCACAAACTCTCTAAAATTATTCGTATTCTCAAACGTGGTATCTACTTCAGTTACAATGTCCTCAACCACGCCAATAAAAACAGCATCACGAATATCTTGTAGGTTATTCTTGAGTGCCACCAACTGCACACGGCTGGCTTCACGGTTGGCTCTATACCCATCCTTACGCGCGATGGTCGCCTCTGTACGGGCAATCAAGTTTTGCACACGGTTCAGTTTACGAACCACTTTGTGTTGGCGTCGTCGCTCATCGTTGGTGTTGGCGTTGGCGTTGCTCTCGTAGAGAATACCATCAACGGTTAAGTTGCCGTTTATATCACGGTCGTCAGGTAGTCCGGCGTAGGTATAAGTCGCGCCAATGGTGTCGTGCGTCGCTTGCGGTGCGTTGACTGTCACGACGCATGTATTGGTTCCCGATACGCTGGGTCGGTTGCCATCGGCTACTTGCATACTATCCCATGCTGGGACGAATATACCGTCAATCTCAATGTCAGGGAGTGCGAGAAGATCAATTTGTATGCTGGGACGGTTGCCCGTCCATGTGCTTAGATACGCTTTTACTGTCATGACAACACCGTCCCGACTGCATCCGTATAATCGCTTAGTCCATCTGCTGGGATACTCGTAATTTGTAGGTTGGTCGCATAGCCTTGCAGGTGTGACGTGTTGCTGGTATTTAACGCGCCCACAACTGTATTGCCATCACTCAATGTAGTCCCAACCATATCATTGGTCAATACGACGGTATCGGTTGACGTGCCATTGATAAATAATTCAGCAGTTCCGCCACTGGCCGGTATATCAATCTCAACGAGATAGTTTACCGTAGCGGCGGCGGTGTCAAATGTCATTTGGTTGGTTGCACCGGCGGCGCGATAATCGACAATCAACTGGCTGGCCGTTGTGCCAAAATAACCACTGATATAATTATCTGCATCCACGTAAATTAAAAACGCTTGGCATAATGTGGTGCTTACCGTATTGGTCGCAGGTTGGACATAAAAACTATATCGCTTGTTATTCATGCTCAAGCTGGTTAATCCAATATTGAGATGTCCCGCGCTTGTGAAGTCTATATATTGTTGGGCATTGGGCGCATATAATGCCGATACCGTTGCCGAGCTTAAGGTATCCGCTGAACCGCCACTACTCATCAGATTATTGCCATAGGAATTATTGAGTTTGGTTAGTGTATACGTGTCACTGAGATGTTTATACCAGGTCGCGCCGTTTGCCGTTATCAGGTTTGATGCTCGCATAATATCGGTCACGCTTAGGGCTGATGTGGAATATGAGAATTGAGATAATTTGCCATCTAAGCCCCGGAAGAAACTCCCTTGTGACCCTGTGCCAATGCCAACGATTGAATACGTCCCTGTACTAAATGCACTTGGCGTTGTATCGGTGTCGGTTAACACGCCATCAACCCACAATTCATAAAGACCTGCACTAACAGAACAGCGCACGACATAATCATGTAGGTCGGTGTCTGTTACGGTATAATTTACCAGCATTGAGTCGCTAGGATCTAAACGATAAAATTCAATCCTAGCAGAGCTATTATTCCGATAAAACGTTATTTCATTAGACCCGTTTAGATAGAGTCGTGCTAGATACTCAATGTTCCCCGTTGTATTCGTGACGTTATCAAACGCCAGGCGGAAATAAAGGACAAACTCATCAGCGTTAAAACTCGATGTAAATGTAGTTGTGTTTAAATTCAAATACCCCGTACTACCATCAAAATTTAACGCATATTGACCAATGCTGTCACGGACTGTTGATACTGTTAGGTTTGTTCCTGTAACCGTTGTGCCTGTCATATCATCCTCAAACGTCGCGTCTGGCTGTGGAACGAGTGCCAGAGTAGGTGATAAAATGCTTTTGAGGTTCGCGTGATAGTTCTTGATAACCATCTCCGCCTGAATCATATCGTTCAGGCTCTCGGTTGCGAGCTGATGCAATTTGGCCATCCGTTGGAATGTTCCATACCATGCGTCATTTCCGCTGGTGGCTAAATCATTACCATAGATATAATTGCCTGTCCCTGTTGTGCGACCCCCTACGCCCGCCGTGTCGGTGCTTAATGTATTGGCCGTTGCGTTGGTGTATAGTTCGGCGGTGTCGGTTGCTTCGTCCATGCTTGCAATAACTAACGTGTTGTCACCTAATACAATCCCACCGCTAGTCAATTTGGCTTGAAGGTCGGTGGTCACATAATTGACCTCATAATTTAAGCCCGTTGTGCTGGCAAGTTCTAACACATCATTGCTGGATAGTTGTTTAAAAAATTTACCGGTTGAATTGCCACCTAGACTATAGGCGTTGCCCTCAAACATCCATGATCCTGAGTCGGTGTTTAATTCTGCGGCATAGGTTTGCAACAGTGAGCTATCACTCTCTGAGAATAAAAAGCGGTCGCCTTCGACAAGTCGGACTTCGTTAGGTGATAAGTCTCGGCCTGTTCCGAGGCGTTCCGTCAATGACCCGTTTTTAAAATACATATCGGCATTCAAATAATTCAGAACTTGAATGTCATTTGCAAACCGTTGTGTGTAAGTGTCGTATACCGTCATATCAAAATTGTGCGTACCGGCTACAGTAGCATAGTATTTTGTGCCATATTCGGCTTCGGTGGCCAGGGTCACGGCAAGGCTGGCCGTTGTTGCACCATTTTTATATGCTGTTAGTGCTGTGCCTGCAAAAACAAACTTCAATAATGCACCATCAACCGCCGTTATTGTGCCGATCAATGTCGCGGTCGGGTCATACTCGTAGACCTCACACGCACCGGCTACCGTAAAACGAAGTTCCACCATCTCCGACACATTAACCGAATGCCGCAGGAATAGACTCGTAACGTCCGTTACGGGATCGGCGTTGCTTGTAACCTCAACCGTGTAGTCGGATACGCCTAAGTCACTGACGGCAATGCTCGTAGTCCGCCCGCTGTATGACGCTTGACTCAACGAGTCGCCCGTAGGTGACAGGTTGTAGAGTGGTGCATCAGCCAACGTCACCGCTAACGCATCATATACCGCTTGCACTTGTGCTTGTGTCTTGGCGACGTTGTAGAAACCAACGGCATTTATTGCCATACCTTGCTTTAATGGTAATGACCCGTCATTCATTGCACCTATCGTTAACGATGTAAATGCACCACTGATTGACCCTGCATAGGTGTCGGTATCAGTTACAATACCGTCAGCATGAGGGATATATAAATTATAGGCTGTACTAGCCACTACGGGCGCAATAACAATTAACTCATTTTCAGGAACTCCGGTTGTAACAGTTGTAACGGTTGTGCCAGTTTGTATATGTGTCGTGGTTAATTGGTTCGCTGCGGTGTGTTGAATTTTAAATTGGTTGTTTGCGTCCGTATAAAAATGTACAATAGTTTCCGCGGTTGTATCATAAACGCCTAATTTAATGGCAATGATTGCGCTAAACGTGCCAACATCCAAACCTACTGCCGTTGGAACACTCGCATACCGCTCACCGTTCCCACGAAACGCCTTCCGCGCTCCGCTGTGGTTGCTGTACGCGGTGTAGTTATGGCCGCCCGTAATCGTGGCGGTACGTGCGGCTACCTGTTCGGTCATGGTTGCGCCGCTTGACCCGTCCGCGGTGTAGAGGGCTATTGCGCCGTCAAGCATAACATCAAACCACTGAGCGCCACCGGCCATTAATATAGGTATTGCATACGCTAAATTCCGTAACATACATACACCTGTAAGTTTAAAAGCCCTATAGGTTATATAGGGCTTCGCAAAGGAGGAGAGTAAATATATTTATGACTCTACTCCCATTATATCACATTTTACTTATAGTCATTCCGCTATTATTACAATAACATTACAATGACAATTCAATATCCGCTATCACTTCGCTTGCAAACTCTAAAATGCCTTTAACGTCGCGCCAGGTGTAATGACTTTTAAAGCGGATAGACATACATCGTGCAATGTCCGCCTGCAATTGTTGACCTCTCAATACACTACCCAGCATATATTTACGTTCCAACCGTAGCGCATAACGCTCTTCAACGCCTAGATAATTGCGATATGTGCGGTGTCGGTTCTCACTCGCATTGCTAAAGCGCCGCTTACCGAAGGCTTGAAAATTGATATTCTGAAATGCCGCGCGTTCTATTGCGAAGCTGTTATGTGTATTGAGATGATACTCCGGCAGGGTGACAATATCATTTAATAGCGTTGGGTTGGCTCTAATGGCCTGTATAATATCGTTCAAATGTAGCTCCTCTCTTATCTTACATAGTATAACACATTATTGAATCGTTCCTTGTTTGGGTTAATTTGTGATAAACTTGGGATAACACACAACCCACCTATACCCACCTATACCCACCTACAACCATTAACACCCACCCGTACTTTTTTTGTGGAGTGGGTGTTAACACGGTAGGGTAGGTTAACCGGTTCGTTTTTGTTTGTGACGCTCGGCGCTCTCTTCGTGATACTCTAAAATTTTAAAATACTCATTGGCTAACGTGGTGCGGTCGTCAATCGCTCTATTTTTTGTTACCACACCATACACCACAACATCACGCATTTTTTTAGTCCGTACGATCTGGTTCTTTTTACCGACAGCTTTGACCATACCGCGCGACCGCAACTCTTCCAGGCCGCGACGGCTCCGGTTGCCTTTACCCTGACTATACCGTTCTGACACATCGTACTGAGTCGCGTCGCCGTAACGAATAAAACCGGTTAATACCTCAATGCACCGCTGTAATTGCGCCATACGTGCGACCCGTTGATTATAGTTAAATTCTCCGGCCATTAGTCGATCCCTTCCAGCGCGTCGCGCCCTAATGTATAATCGAGTTCATGTAAATAGAGTAGTGCATCTTGCCGCGCGTCGTCATCTTCAATTTGCCGTATAACCTCTGCCATAAAATCAATATGTTCTATTAGGTCATCCGATGTCATCTGTACGCAATTAATACACAATCGCAAATCATGGTAGGCGTATAAATAGTTACCCTGCTCGATCTCGTGGTTGGCTTGTTGGATGTATCCGTCACGTGTCATGACCCCTTATCCTCTCCGTATAAAAACGTATTCAGCAAATCAATACTGCCTAACCCGACTTTGACATACAGGCTATCGGCGCTCTTTTTTGCAATCACTCTGGCGCGAAAGTCGGCATATGTCCCCCAAAAACAGCCCGTTTTAACCATCAGCATATCAGCATGTTCAACAGCATAGACCAGATCATCACGCGACGACATGCCAGCGATATAGAACAAATGGATACCTTTCGCCCCATAGAAATTCGCACGTGTCAGATTCGCACGTGTCAGATCCGCGCCGGTCAAATGCGCGTGTGCCATATTTGCGTCTACCAGATACGCGTGTGCCAGGTCCGCTTTTGACAGATCCGCACGTATCAGCTTCGCGCCTCTCAGATACGCCCGTGTCAGATTCGCACGTGTCAGATCCGCGCCTGTGAGATTCGCGCCTTTGAGATCCGCACGATAGAGATTCGCGCCTGAAAGATCCGCGCTCGGCTTAATATCGTATTCTTTACCATTAATTTCCTTTATCATAATGCCTTATCCTTTCTTATAAAGCGCTTCCATTCCCCATTAGTAATCTCATCGCGTAACATCGACCACACATCACGCATATTATTTAGCGTAAATAATAAGCGGCTGACGGCTATCGGGTCATGTAGTCCGATATGGTCTCGCTCATCCCGGTACAACATGGCATAGGTCGCGTCCGGGTTAATCCAAATTGTACAAAATTCATCAATATTCATAATGCTTATCCTTTGTAATTATTCTATGCTCTAATGATAGCATACACTATTAGATAGTGCAACTAACCCAAGTCTATAACCTTCAACGCCTTTAAATTCACGCCGTTACACGTTCCCCTCGGATGGACTAAGTAGGCGTAACGCTCTCCGCCATAGTGGACTATGCGCGTTATCGTTGCCCCGTAATATGCACATTGCCTAATTACGGTTAACCCAATAAACGGGTGCGCTTTTGGCGCAGGTAATAAACCAGCGATAACCGGCGCGGTCAATAGGGGGGGGTATGTTTTTGGCGGCGTGGGTGCGATATTACACGGGCGCGCTTGCGGTGGCGTGACATATGTTAGCGCATCCGCAAAACTTAGAAATTTTGTGCGTGGTTGGGTGTTACTGTAACTTAAATTCATGATACCTTATCCTTTTTTGAATAGTGCAACTAATTAGAATAACGGCAATTGGTTGGCTTCCCAATCGGTAGCAATGCGCTTCTCTGCCATCGCTATATATTCCGGGTTAACCTCACATCCGATATAATGACGGTTTAGGCATTTAGCCACTAGCCCAACCGTTCCGGCTCCCATGAATGGGTCAATAACTACATCGCCGCGTTTACTTCCGGCCTTGATGCAAATCTCGGGTAATTCAGGGGGGAACGTTGCAAAATGCGCACCTTTGTAGCCTTTTGTAGATATGTTCCACACAGAACGCTTGTTTGCAAGTGATGGATAATTATATTCATCTCCATTAGCGCGGGCTTGGTGCATCGTGTGTAAGGATTGTCCCTTGTATTCTAAATTCTTATGGTTGTCGCTTCGTCCTCTTTTGTACCGTTCATCCGTGTTTTCTTTTATCGGTGTTGCTATTGCATCCCTATCATAATAATACTGTGCTGACTTCGACAATAAGAATATGTATTCATGCGCTTTGGTCGGTCTATCGGTTACGCTCTCCGGCATGGGATTCGGTTTATTCCAAACGTTATCCATTCTTACCCACCACCCTGCATCCTGTAGCGCAATCGCTACACGGTGCGGAACTAGCATAAGGTCTTTATTCTTGAAACCCTGAGTTTTTAATGATCTTGTATTTCGTGTTACAGATAACCCTTTTGGTATAATGTGTGCCTCTTCATTTTTCCCACCAATGGCAAGCGTTTGCGCTACTCCTTTACAATCTTTATGAGAGGAAAACGAATCACCCAAATTGAGCCAGAATACACCGTCAGGTTTTAATACCCGTCTCAATTCCTCGAATATCATAACCAGCTTATCAATGTATTCCTGTAAGGTTGGCTCAAGACCAAGCTGTCCGCCCACGCCATAATCACGAAGTCCATAGTAAGGGGGACTTGTAACGCAGCATTGCGCGTAATCCGACGGTAATGCCTTCAAGAAGTTTAGCGCGTCCATGTTGTAAATTTTGTCGTGTAACGTTTTTGTGTGGTGCATTGGTAGTAAATTCATGATACTTTATCCTTTAGTGATTGATGCCCGGCATATCCCGGAACAAAATAATATTTAGGGTTATATAGCCATGACTTATCGGGGTCGGTCTCGAATCGCAAGCGGTGCGGTATCATCTCCATAGGGATACGTTTTACAATTTTGCCGTCTTCAAATGGCCGGTTGCCTACGCTGGCTTTTACAATATCGAGCCAAAAGCAAGGGGTCTCCTGCCATTGCTCATCCTCGGACTGACTAAAGACCTGGTTAATCATATAACCGGTGTTGGCCTTATCGAATCGGATATAATTCGCGTCGGTTGCTCTTAGTGGTTTGCCGGCTTCTTTATCGGCTTGAGCGACTTTGTTAACCTGCGTGGACATGACGATATGCACATTATTCTGTATAGCGAATCGCTTCACATCCTCAAATGCTTGCTCGTATCTATTGATGGCGGAGTCGCTTGGCTTGGCGTTTAATAGTTGCGCGTAATCAAAGAAGACGATCCATATACGCTGACCCTGAGCGCGTTTGCTCTCTAATACCAATTGCATATCGGCTAGGGTCTCGTCAAGCGTGTCCTTCATCTCGAAATAGTCCGTTTTGCCGGTCCAGGCTTGTATCCGCATACGCGCTTCTCCGAGTGCTTCCATGTGTAACGAGCTTAACTTACGGCCAACCTGCTTCACATTATCTTGCTTCGATCCGAGATAAGCAAAGTGGTCCATCAGTTCCGACAATGTGATAGCGCGCGGTTTATTATCCACTCTTGATATATAATTGCCGGCATGACGGACCAACGCGCGGCACATCATCTCCGTTTTGCTCCACTCCGGACCCCACCATAGGACATTCTCCCCGCGCATGTTTAGCCCGTCTTTGATCGTCTCTAAAAATTGCGTTTTGCCGGTCCCTGTACCGCCACCAATTAAAGTGGTTTTGCCCGTAATAAAATATTTGATGGTTCCCTCGAATAAGTGTAGGGCGATGATAGGGTTTAGAATGTATCGTTCTACGATAGGCTTCTCTTCTAGCAATGTGAGGAAGATGCTATCTAAAATTGCGTCACTAGAATTTGCGCCACTCAAGACCGGGTCGGGTTCGGGCTTCGGGTTCTGTTCGTCTGATAATTTAAGCAATTGTTTGAGACTATCGCCCTCATATAACTTGCAATAGTCCGCTAGGTCGCCATGCTCCGACAGGGGCATATCCACCAATTCAATCATGGGTATTTGCGCTTTTACCTTTTTGGATACCGCCGCGCCTTTGTCATCCTTATCATAGGCGTATAGTATCCGGCCTTGCCACTTCTCACTAAGTTCTGTGAGTAGTTCGGGTTTGATAGCATGTTCTCCGCCGGTTTGAGCAAAGGCCGGTACACCGTGGTACTGTGCCGATATGGTGCTGATCTCTCCATTGCATAACACAATTACGCCTTTACCCATGGCTATCGCTTTATCGAGCCAATACCAACACGCCTTATACCCTGGCGATGATATATACTTGTCTTTTTTGCTGCCGTCAGCATTTACAAGGTTATCAAGGAACCGATAACGTAGGCCTGTATCGGTCGGATACATGGCGGCTCTCCGGCCCTTATGGGTGCACAATTCCCATTTGGCCGCTTCTAATGCTTTGCCGGGTATGCCGTGATCCTGCCCTAGTGCATTAAGGTCGATATATTCTTTGGTTGTATCGGTCGCAGGGTGTAAACCGTGTTCGGGTGTCTCAATGCCTAACTTTTTGGCCAGGTCGTATAGGCTACCCTCATCTTCTCCGGCGTGATACTTAAATGCACCGTGTTCTCCGTCTAACGCGACCGTTATTTTAAATGACATGCTATCTGACCCCGGCTTGGTTGGATGGTTACATATCCATTGTCCGTTTTGATATTTGAGTGGGCCGCGGCTCTCCAGGTTCGCTTTGATCTTATCCCAGGTTGTCATCATTGCCCTCTCAGGTTGGTTAGTTTGCGGTCAATATGTATCAGTTCGCGGTGTAGCGCGGTCAATACCTGGTTACATTCCCGCGCGGTTACGGGTATGCCTTGAATGGTTTCCCGCTCTTCTCTGAGTATTTTCCACTCATCAATGAGGCGTTGTGTGTCAGTTTCCCATTGTTCGTAATAGAGAATTGTCGCCATGTTATCATATGCACCCATTGTCCTTATCCTGTCGCTAAAATTCGGTTACGGCGTTCAATCTCTTCTTGTGATAGTTTGGGCTTGCTTTTGTTCTCAGCATAAAATTCGTGATAATGTTCCCCGAACTTGGTCGCGTCTCTCGGAATAGATACGTCGGGGTATTTTTTTGTATACCACACTTTGAACCGTTTTAGATGTTCCGCGGTACAGTCCGTGTTATTCGCCTTGTGGATACCACACACTACTTTTTTAACTTTGCCAATTCGCGCTCCAATGGTTTTACGTGTGTCTTTATCCATCGCGTCATACGACTCTATATTGTTATTCCATACGGTAGTCAATAACCAGTCAAATACTTCGTTGCGCTTACGTGGTGCTTTTGGTTCGGGCTTGGGGTCTTTACCGTTGCCGATGTCCGTTATGCTATCGGCTTGTTGGTCGGAGATGGATTGAGGAACATAGGGTAAAAGCCCCGCGTCGGATTTATCCGACATAGTATTTGTTTTTTCTTTCTTTACTACCTCTTTATTTTGTACCTCTTTATTTTGTAGTGTGGGGTTTTCCGTGTCCTGGGTTTCCGTAAACGGCTTTCCAGTCAGCGGCTTATAGTCTGGATTATCGGTCTTTACTTCATAAATGAGGTGGGGTGTGTAGCTCGTAATGCGTTTTGTTTTTTCATCAATGATTTTAGTACGTTCTTTGATGTAGCCAGCGCTTATCAGCTCTCGAAGGATACGACGGACTTTATCACGGCCACATTGCTGTTGTAAATCAGCTATAATAATGAGCCAATCACTAGGCTGACTCAATAAATAACCTAATAACCCGCGCGCCTCAAATGATAAAGTCCTATCTTGCAACATATCACGGCGTATCATTGCATAAGGGTTATCTTTATCGTGCTTTGCTTTTTTTAGTGTCTCGGTCTTTTTTGTGGTCATGACTATTCTTCTCCTTCAAAGTCTGATAAATACCCTGCCTCTGTCAATTCTTTGATAATGCGTTTGGCGAAGATTTCCGAACTCTGACGCACGATGTCTGCATAACCAATAGGCTGGTCATCTGTCTGGCTCGCTAAATACACCAATACGCCAATCGCTTCAAATGATAGGCTCTCATCCTGTACTGTTTCCCGACTCAGGATAAAATAGGCTTTACTGGTTCCGTGTTGGTCGCGGATAATATTAACATCTTCGCTCTTTTTGTTCGTTGCCATAACTCAAATACTCCTTGAACTAGTAAGCCCTAGTTGCATAGAGTCGGGGTTTGTGTTACACTTGGGGTACTTAAGCATATGCTTCCCTTCCCCGGCTCTACTTTTCGCGAAGTAGGGCTTTCACTTTTATTTTGTTGTACCTCTCAGTATAACCGAAGTCCTTTTTTGACGCAACTAGTTAATGGTGTTAGTTTTGGTCTACTGACTTAAAATAGTCGTTAATTCGCTTGAGTATCTTCTTTGCGTTGCGGTTCCCGTATACCTCGATAAGCCACGTCTCAGGATGTTTGTTACTCTTAGATGGATTGCAACCTGTATAACCATTAAACCCGTGTCTATTACCACATAATGGGACCATATTCGTCACTACTGTACCCGGACATTCTACGCCTGATATTGATGTATCTATTGGTAGCCAATGATCCAATTCGTAGCCTGTGAATAGATCAAATGGCCGCTTACATACCGCGCAAGCGTGGTTAAAGTATTCGAGCATCGCCTTACAATGTTCATCGGTAAACGTATCAGGCAATGAGTTTTTGCGAGCGATATAACGTTGGTCGTGTACGCGCATCTTATCTCTATTTTCTTGTCGATATTGACGCGCATACTCAGCATAGTATTCTTTATTTTCTTGATAGTGTTGACGCTTATACCCAGCATAGTATTCTTTATTCTCTTGATAGTGTTGACGATTATATTCAGCGATAGCATCTTTATTCTCTTGTCGACGTTGACGATCATACTCAGCATAGTATTCTTTATTCTCTTGATAATATTGACGACAACGCTTAGTGATAGCATCTTTATTCTCTTGATAATATTGACGCTTATGCTCAGCCTCACAAACTTTACACGAGCCCCTTAGCTTACCGGTCTTTTTGCTTCTAAGGCTATAATATTCAGTTGTCGCAGGCTTACACTCTCCGCATTTCTTGCATGCCTTGGTTTCAGTCATGTTCGCTCCGTTTTAACTCGTTATGGTGTTAGTTTTGGTCTTCATTTATTCATTCCCTTCCTCAAATAATGTCGCCGGGTCAACACCTAACACGTTACAGATAGCAATCATTTTACTAACCCGTAACCACGCATCGCCGCGCTCCAGGTGGGATATGGTTTCCCGTCCATAACCTAGTTGGTCAGCAATGTCCTTTTGCGTGTAGCCGAGTGCTTTGCGTCGTTGTTTGAGTTTGGCAATGATGGCTTGCTCATTCATGGTCTTCGCGTTCCTTCCATTGCTCATATGAATAATTCCAATCGCTTAATTTGCGCGTGTATTCGATAGTCTGCGGTGTAGGCTTTATTATATATTTGACATACCATTGGCCGTTAGAATAGAACAAGCTCCGCATGATGTAACGGCGGTCAAAATAGCGATATTCAAACCCGTGTACAATTGGCAGCGGGGTCGGTCTACATTCCGAACATTCGCATAATTCGTTATGATTCATCGTTGGCCTCAACCTCATACACTTTTACGAGATAGGTTTTGCTTGTGTCTAACCAACCAACAGAATCAGGAATGTCTATTATCTGCGCTCCCCCGTTCAAATCGTCTATTTCATTGGTTATAAACTCTGCAACTAGCGTTGTCTTCGGCTTCGGTTCGTTGCCGCGTATGTTCACGGCAATGTATCGTTCCAACCAGGCGCAGGTCATAAAATTGTTACCCGCCGCTTTTAGCGCGTCAAGCGCGGTTTGCATCCCATACTCAGGATTATTGACAATACCATTTAGCGTTTTGAGATGTGAGTATTTAATGACGGTCGGTTCCCCGTCTTCGGTATACAGCAAAGGCCAACGGATGTTATCCGGCCATGTCCGCACCGTGTGTAGGTAACTTTGTAGTGTCGCCGGTTTTTTGCCGGTCATGTCCGCTATCATTTTGATGTCATCTGGCGACGGGTTTAATAGGGCTAATATGTCGCCTATAGTCCATTGTGACAACTCGGCTTGTTCTAATAGGTTTTCGATTACCAATTGTGCCGATTCAGTTAAATAGTCGCCGGCGTTTTGTAATTGGTGCATCACGTCTCTATGGTGTTTTGGCGCGTGGTGGTGTGTTTGTACCTGAGTCACGTTAAATTCGCTATTTTGCGCGTGTTGGGGTTCAATTTGGGTATTCATTCGTCGGTCGCTCCTATTATATTTAGTGCCTGGTCGATGCTATACACTTTTGGGACCTCATAACCGGTTTGCTCCAATATGTGAGCGTGTAATTTTTGCTGATAGGGAGTCAACCGTCCGCTTTTGTCTTTAACTTCCATTGCGTAGAGTCCGCCGCGATAGAATACATATAGGTCAATGTTGGTTTCAGCGACCACGACAGCCCCGACTTTTGTCAGGGCTTGAATTATCGCGGGTTCGTTTGCGTCTCGTTTTGCGGCGCGGCGGTGTTTACTCATTCTCAACTTCTTTACGTGCGAGTAAATTAGCCTTGACGGTATCAAGCCCGTGCTCAATGGGTTCCGCACCAAATTCATCGGTGTATAACTTCATAGTATTAACGAGGTGGTTTTCGTGTTGGTATAGGAACCGTATATCAATATCATTTTTGATCTGTTCCCATAGTGCGCCCTTATTGGTCAAGCGTTTTTCTAGCATCGTTTGCTCCCAATTTTTTGGTTCTATGGGTGTTCCCTTTGTGTATTGGTTTTCTGAGTCGCTCCCGTCAATGTCCGTTTCGTCACGGTCACTGATAAGGAAGAGCTTCATTAAAAAATAGCGGTGTGCGTAGGTGGTCGCTTTTCCTATCGCCTTATCATCTAAGTAAGGGCCTTTATTGCCTTTGGCCTCGATGGGTATTGACTGCGCCCACTGCTGGACAATGACATTTTCCGGCTCGTCAGGGTCTATCAATGTAAACTCATAACTAACCAGGTATAGCGTATCGGTTACGGTGATATTGGTCATGGCTGGCAGACAAACTAAGCCAATCTCTGACATATGTTTTCGAGCAACGGTTAGCATAGCGTCAGCTGACACATAGCTATAGTTCTGATACGTGTTTGTTTTATCGTCTTTAACTGCACCAATGACACTCATAATTTGAACGATTTTACTTGCTACGGACATGATCTTATCCTTATTCTAAAATGGAATTCCATTATTTTCTGGGGGTTACACATAGCTGTCGGGCATAATCTTATATATAGATTCTTCATTTGATCGCTGTTTGCAAATGTGCCGTGTTGTACCATTAATTTGAATACTCAGCATATTCGGGTAAACTTCAATTAACTCAATCCGATTTAACTCAATCCAAATTTCCCCAATTACGTCAGTTTCAGAGATGTAAAGATTGTGTCTTTCTGATCCGCTTTTGCCCTCATTGGAAGCGTATCCATGTATACATTTAACTATCATGTCGTTTTATCCTTATCCTAAAATGGGATTTCGCCACCATCAGCCGGTGGTAAACTTTGGGCCGTGTTGCCGTCGCTCTTGCCTAAAAACTGTACCGAAGTCGCGTTAAGGTCCAAACTGGCTGCGGCTTCTCCGTTGTTGTTCATATAGGCGCGGGTGGAAACGTTACCGATTGCCATCACCTGAGAGCCTTTTTTAAGGTACGTGTTACACGCCTCAGCCGGTGGACCGAAGATGGCCACTCGATACCACGTTACGCGTTCCCGTTTCTCATTGGTCGTTTTGTCCGTCCAGGACTCCGAGACCGCTACGCTAAAATTACAGACCGCTTTGCCGCTCTGCAAATATTTTAACTCCGGGTCGCCGCCCAAATTGCCTACAATAATTGTTTGATGGTAACTCATGATTGTTCCGTATCCTTCCATATCATACCGATGCCCTGTGAGATAATACCGTGTTGCGCGGCTTTGTCTTTGAACCATTCGTAAGCGGACCATTGCGCCGCGTTCATGCCTAATTCATTCAAAATAGCGCGTATAGATACATGGTCGCTGGTTAGCTTGCGTATCATATCGCGCTCGGATATATCGGGGTGTTGCTTCATATAATTCTTCCATTGCTGGTTATACGTTGTTTTTTTTGGCATACTGGCTCCTATTGACTATCAATATACAATATTGTATCATATCTATAGTGATAGTGCAATATAGAACAAATTAGAACACAGCATGAGAGACAGTTGACAAGATACGTAACATGTAGTATACTGTAGGTAAGATAAACGATAAAGGATAAGCAAATGACTCAGACAATCCGCTACTATAAAGACGAAACAACATGCAAAAACTGTGGCCGCCACATTAAAAATGTAGTTGAGGTAGACGGCGTAGAATATGGGATAGTTTGCTGTGATTTATTCATTGATAGCAAGTCAACAGTACGTAAAATTAAACGCTCCCAATTTGCTGACCTGGTTATGCAGCAGGAACGCGAAGAATTAAAAGCATTACGGTTTGCTTTACTCGACTATGCAATAGCAATATTACCAGACGTTTTTGGTAAGCCATCACCATTTTTTAACAAGACATCCACCGACTTAAATACATGGTTGGAAAAACATGGGGACCATAAAAATGCTTTAGGTGTTATCGCAATCTTGCAATCACGCCTCATTAAATACTAACCACCAACCCACGACAACAACCCAAGCCCGGCTATGCTGGGATTTTGGGGTAACTGACGATAGAAAGGATAAGATAATGGAACGTAGACGCAAATTATCACGCGCGGAATATGAGGCGCGGAAGAGCAAGGCGGGCTTATTCTGTCGTGTCTGGCAGCTTGAAGTCGGGGACGTGATAGAGGTCACAGAATTAGAGACATGGGAACATGAATTCGGGCGCTCTTCGGTACGCGTCGCCAAAAAACATACGATTTTAGCCGGTGACGATTTATTAACCCTCAAACCCGGTCAACAGTACGCGGACATTGCTATACTTGGCGGCCCAAAATATAAAGAATGGTGTATGGATCCCCTACGTCATGCCGATTACGTGCAATTCTCGAATAGATGGTTATGGAAAGAGGCTGAATAATGAAAAGCTATATAGAATTTGCAATGGTTCCAAAAGAAGAAGACCGCTCACTATGGAATGAATCGTGCCAGTTGTGTTTTGGTAAAGTCGATCTTGATAATGTGGATACTGATGATCTTGAGCAATGGCTACGCCATAGTATGCGTCATAGTGGTGTAAGCTCAAATGTAAATTTTACGGTTCGCACACAATCCCATTTTATCATGTTGATGCACGTATACGATTATCTCAATTCGCTTGGCCTAATCAGTGGCATGATTATGACCCAAAATATGATAAATTTTAATGAATTGCGGGAGATAGAATAATGAAACAAAAAATTAATGGTAAGACATACGATATTAAGCCGAACGCGGATCTATCAGGTGCGGATCTATCAGGTGCGTATCTATCAGGCGCGATTCTCACACGCGCGGATCTATCAGGCGCGGATCTCACAGGCGCGATTCTCACACGCGCGGATCTCTACCTGGCGAATCTATCAGGCGCGAATCTGGAACGTGCGTATCTATCAGGCGCGAATCTCTATCGTGCGGATCTCACAGGCGCGGATCTCACAGGCGCGAATCTGGAACGTGCGTATCTATCAGGCGCGAATCTCACACGCGCGGATCTCACAGGCGCGGATCTCACAGGCGCGGATCTCACAGGCGCGAATCTCACAGGCGCGAATCTATCAGGCGCGGATCTCACAGGCGCGAATCTCTATCGTGCGAATTTCTATGGTGCGAAAGGCATCCATTTGTTCTATATCGCGGGCATGTCTTCACGTAGTGATTACGTCTTTGCAGTAGAGCATACCGATATGCTGATGATTAAGGCCGGTTGCTTTTGGGGTACATACGCGGAGTTTCGCGCTAAAGTGATTGCAGAAAAAGGCGCGGATAGCATGTATGTTAGAGTCGGGTTAGTCGGTTTGGATGCATTGAACACATTCTTGTATGGGGAGGATAAGACATCATGACACGAGTCAACAATAGTTACAACATCACCGTGTATGATAACGACAATTTGATGCTACATCACGGCATTGAATTTTTGGACAACGAGACCGACGAACTAATTGAGGTTCGCAATTGGTCTTATATCAGTGAATGGCTTGACCTAAGCGAAGCATTTACGCCTAAAAATGAACATTGCGTAATTTACAATGTGGGCGCGATATTTAACGGTCGCGCGGTATACGGTCGTGACTATGCCATAGTGAGGTTATCATGACGGAATTAGAACGCTTAGAGTTAAAGATTACGCCTGAGATAAAGGATACGTTAGGCTGGTTAAAAAAAGAGCTTAATTGTCGTTCCAATAGCGAAGTGGTTAGGCTGGCTATTGTCAAACTGGCGTTGGATAGCGGTATCAAATTAGAAGACGACACGCCGGCTTGGGGTAGTGGGTTGAATAGAGAGGATAAGCCATCATGATAATTAACCTCAAAACTGTAGCTCAAGAAGCTATTCAGCAATGTGATGACTTCCCAGGGTTGCCAATGTTGATGGCTATCAATGACACCCGTCACCGGTTAACCGTTGCTGATAAATATACTCAGGAAGATGTGCTCTATCAGGTAGCACTAATGCGCGGCTCACGTCGGGGCAATTTAAACCGTAATTTTAGAATAGGGGAGTGGTAAAATGAAGGCTGAAAAGGTTCTAATTCCAATCGGGATTGCAGAAGATCCGACCTGGTGCAGGGCAATTTCTATAAACAATGATATGACTGTTCTCGACGTTAGTCAAAAGTTGACCATCGGCAATTTGAAGAACAGTGTTGGAGAGCGCCTAATGACATTACTCCTAGACGGCTATATATTACGTGTCGTTAGTGATAAGACCAACATGTTTATCGAGGCGGTGCATGAAGATTACCTTTTAGCAAACTATGATGCACAACAAGAAGGAGAGTAACTAGCATGATCGAGTTAAACGAAGAACAAGAAAACAAGTTTTTGATCGGTGTCGTTGAGGCGCGGGCCGCGTTGGTGGCAATATTGAATATCACGGCTGATGAAGAATATCGCGCGGACCTGCGGCAGGTGATCGCCAGCATTACCGACTTGCAAGACAAATATTCACCGCTGCCATTCTGATGCACATCTTATTCTGTTGTGGTCTGTGGTTGGTGGTATCCTTTGCCGGGTCGCTATTGATAGCAAAGTTTATCAAGGTTGGCAAGGGATAAACGCAAAACGCGCGACTAGCTGGGTAGTAGTCGCGCGTTTTATAGGATAAGGCGGGTAATGAATCCGCATTATCAGTCTAACAGATATTAACCTGATATGCAAACGCAAAAAGCGCCGACTACGTTTAAATAGTCGGCGCTTCCGATGTGTAGCCTAGTCTAAATAACTAGAATTATAGTATAGCGTTTATTCGTTATTTTGCAAGTCGATCACGATAACTTTACCGATGGCCTGCTCCAATGTATTATTCCAATTCCGAATTAATAGCGCGTAACCTTCGAGTAGCGCGGCGTGTGCTTCGGCTTCGGCTTGTGTTGCGAATCCCTGTTCAGGTAGGGGTAACGTGATAAACAGCTTGGTGTCGGGTTCCGGTTCGGGTTCCGCTGGCACATAGTCCGTTAGGGTTACATAGTCGCCATGAATCCAACCCAACAAGTTGAATAGTCCATCCTCAACCGTTACACTTGTATCGGTATCGAATCGGACCGGTAACCACGGGCCGTTTTGCTCTTCTCTCAATACGTAACCGTAACGCTGGTTAATGGCCAATATCGGCGGGTTGGTCGGGTCAGTGTTGGGTAACGCGCGGACATTCACCTTATAATTACCGTTGGGTGTGAATAGAGCAGGTTTCCATCGTGGGTCAGATAATTCTATCATTGGCTCCTCGTTTTCCGGTTCGTTATTCTCTCGTAGCAATTCAGACCACGTTATCATATAGTTGTGTAGTTCGGTATCGGCTCCAAAATTAAATGCGTCGATGGTATCCCAATTGTCACCAAAGGACCACATGAACGGCAAAAACCCTTCGACCCAATTATTATAATTCTTCTCGGCCCATATCCACTGCTCCCAAATGGCCAGCGAGAGTGTCCACTCTGGCCAATAGTATGCCCAAAGGTATTCATGAGAATAAGCGCCGCGCATCGTCCAATAGGGTAGGGGGACGCCATGCTGGTTCTCAAGAATATCATACATATTCGTGCCGTCGTTGGCCTTCACATCTGGGAACCGATCAAACCCAAATTCTGTAAATACAAACTTTACAGGGTCTAGCCCTAATCCAAATATGGCGCGGTGCTGTAACCAAGTCCAGCGGAATTGATGATAATAGTAAGGGATAAATTCCACGCGATAGTCGGGTAATATCCGCGCTTCGTCTTCGTTATCGAGGTATAACCATGTGTCAGGGTGTACCCGTTCCTTATAGCGCAGGTCATCAGCTAACCACCGCGCTTGTCCAAGTGGCAGTAAGAGCGCGGCATACTCATGATAGCCCAGTTTTAGCACATCGCTACGAGTCGATAAAACACGCAATAGATAATCATACGCGCCAGCTTGTAGATGGTTCCTATCAATGCTACCGGCTGCAAAATTACCAATCACGCCCTTATAACCATTATCAGCTAGATGGATCGACACATCAGCCAACCAATTATTCCGGGCGCGGCACTCGGCCTCAGTCCCGACGTTTGGCTCGTTGAGGACATATTTCCATATATGCCGTCTACCATCCATCAAACCATTGGCATAATTAATCGGGTCTTCGTTACGCCACTGGTCCCCCTCTTTTGTGGAATAGGCGCGGTCAATAACATTTGTTTGGCCTTGTGTCTGACTGTAGATGGCTTCTGCTATGTCTACATTTGACATAACAAGCATCCAGGCCGGCCGGGTTTTGTCAATGTAATCTAAAAAATATTGAACATTGCCCAACCGTTGGCCATTGGCATTATATCCCCACCGAAAGGTATTCATTAACCTACGGTTTCAGTGGGTTCATCTTCGCCGCGTGACGGTCTCAAATTATTGAGCATACGCGCGAATCCTATTAGTATATCATCAATTGTGGTCTTCGTCTTCGATGCTAACCGTTGCGCTATATCAAGCAAGCGGTTGACTTCTTGTTTTGTTACGTGGCGCTCGACTTTTAGACCTGCAATCATCACAATGAGAATGATAATCATTTGTGTGACCTGGTTAAATGTTTGTGAATCCATGTTATGCCTCTTTCATGAGATATAAGATAAGCTGTGACTGTAACGTCACAATTTGCATTAACGTCTCGATCTTTGCTTGTTCGGTGTTTTGATCTTCAAGGGTTGCCATAGTCCGTTTGAGTTGCTGTAATGCCTTATGCTTTTTTTGCTCCGGGTGTTGTGGTTTAATTTGTACCATAGTCACCCACTGAGATCGTATTGAATCCGCTATTATACGGCGCAACGGCGCGACATATATATATATCATAATCGCCCGTCTCAGGCTCGAATAAATCAATCCGCGCTTGTCCGTTTTGGGTCGGTGCATCACCCCAGGCATATAACCCGGTATTACGCAATACCACATAGACAAAACGCGGTTCTGCTATATCGGCAATACACGCTAACCCGTCAGCATGAACCGGCAACGTGTCCCATTGCTCTATTGCGGTGTCTGCTATAGTTTGCTGTGCGTCGCTTGCGGTGTCTGCTAGGTGTACCGTTGTCATTGTCATATCACGCGATACCCCAATGAGTAGATCACCCAACAAATAAGGATTAGCAAGTATTTTATGCAATACCTTAACCACGGCTGGCTTAGGGTTTGATACACCTATCATTTATCCCTCGAATACCCCAAACTGTGGGTGTAAGTCGTGGTTTGTCGTGCCGGCTCCGGCCCACATTTTTGCATCGCCACCGCTGGTCTTCCAATGTAATTGGACGGTCTGAACGCCGGCCGTGGGTGCTGGGATATGATAAAAGAAACTTGCATTGCCTGCGTCGCCGGCGGTGTCTACCGTAACTTCTACAATACCATCATCGCCACCAACATACGCGCTATTGAGGTAAATGTCAAAATAGGTACGGTCAGCACCGTTGGACGGGTGCGTAATAGACCCTGCAAACCAAACGAATAACGGTCCGCCGGTTGTGGTGATGGCAAGGCCAAAACCTGCATCAACTAGTGTAAACGTAGAGCTTGATGTGCTAATATCCGCGCCGGCGTTGAGGTTGTAATATTCGACGCTGTTCGCCCGGTCGTATAGGTGGTTAAAATTATCGCGTACATAGGTGTTTAAGTCGGTCGACGTTAAAGTTTCCGCGGCCCATGTTTTTGGGCTTGTCCAGTCGGTCATGTTGTATTGCTCCTTTAGTAGCTAATTAGATCAGGACCATCAATTACACTCGTATCAATAACAAAATACGGTGTCGTGCTATTGCTTCGTAAATACCATGTGAGGTTATATAAACCGGTGGCTATGTTATACTGGTGATATTCTCCCAATATAACATACTCTGAGTCGTGATTGCTCCAGGACTCTTCTATTTGGACGACATCGCCTATCGTCAGCGGCATAATATCCGCAAAATTATCATCTGTTATCACAAACATAACCGACTCAAACACGCGCCGCATATCCTTATGGCGCAATACGGCAAAACCTGTTATTCCTAAGGCCAACGAGTCATTAGTAATATAGTTGGATCGAATATCAGGAAGCGGTGTCCAATTGTACTTGTACATACTCGCCGGGTCTTTATCAATAGCAATTTGTTCGTCATACGCTGTAACGGCGGTCCCGCGTACCTGGAATGTGTCAATGGTAACGGTTCCGTCGGTGGTATTGTTAAAATAGACGGTTCCGCCGGCCCCTCTAAGGTCTGTGCCGTCAAATACATTCAGCGTCACGTCGTTGCTTGAGGAGTCCGTGATAATTATATCCGTTCCGGCTACGGGGTCAATCACATCAAGCGCCGCGGCAGGTCTGCTAAAGTCATCAGGGTCTCGATATTTAACCCGTATTGTCTTCTCTTCGCCGGTTCGCATCTCTAACGGTACACTATCCGAGCTAAAGATAACCGCGGCCGGTGTGCCGACCTTGCGCGGCGTATAATGCAGTCGGACCTCATTATATACAGGCGTGGTCACACTGTTGGCTTGCACATAGTCCGCGCCGGTCACTGTTAAGCTGGTTGCTGTGGACTTATCATGGAATCGGTTATGGAAATGTAGTTTTCCATCGCGTGGCTGGTAAAAGAACCGTCCAAATGCTTCAGCCATACACATATCCGCAACAAATAATTGCATCATTTGTTGATCTATCCCGGTGCGGCTCTCATGAATAATATCTCCGACGTAGTCCATTGTGGTCAAGCCGGTCTCAAAATTACTTATTAACGGCACATGGGTGGCGATGTCATACAGCACATCAGTTCCGTCTATTTGGCTATGGTCAATCATAAAATAGCTTGACGTGTAAGGTAACGGTAACACGGCCGATTCTATCATCGTTGTCAGCGCGGCTGATGTCGTGACATTCTGCGTGACTAGTGGTTCATAATGCGCGCGTTGTACCCGTGGCATAGCACAAACACAATTAAGCAAAACGGTTTGTTCCCCATACTGTCCAGGCGCTTCTATGAGTTGCTGTGCAAAATAGGTGAATGTATAACTTAGCGCGGCGTATGTAACCGTCACACGAACCATAATGCCGGTATATAACTTATCGTAGAATAGCGCGGTTGGGTTCTCAAATGATAGTTGACCGTCGCTATTGTCTAGAACCAATTGGAGCGCGTTTACCGGGCTGACATGCGCGGCAACGTTGCTTTCCACTTGGCCGACATTGGTCCAGCCACTTGTGAAGGATAACGCGTCAATTACACGGTCGCTTATATCAGCAAGTGGATGGCTAAAGGTTCCATCTCGATCTAGGTCAATTGTTACTTTTATATCCATTATTCAGGTATTCGCCCCCCGTTATTATTGACGGCTGTCTTCATCTGTTCCCCAATTAATTTTTGGCCGTTGGGGTCGTTGTATTTGACATCTACCTCGACCGTCACCTTAGTTGTATATTCGCTTCCGCCGATAGACTCCAATACACCGCCAACCTCTTCAATATATGAGATGCTTTGGACTAAACTCTCATTTAATGGGGCCATTGATATGTCTTTAGATTGTCCATCTAGGATGACTAGCGCGCCCTCTATTTCTCCGATGGTTTGAATGACTGATTGCGCTTGTGACTCTATCCCCGTGTCGCCCTCTTCGCCCTCACCCCCCCCAAATAAATTGCCGAAGACATTACCGGCTAGTTCACCGGCTCCGGCAATATTAGACTCAAATGATGGATATTTGGTCTTGAGCAAGTCAAGCCCGGCCGTTCCGATGATTTGGTTATCCGTTTGGCCACTAGTTACACCGGATGTTATGGTTTTTTCTAACCCCTTTAAGGCTTCGGTGGCTGCTTCGACGCCTAACTTTTCCGCAATAGACGCGATAGCCGGCGCGAATTGTTCACTTGTTGCGAGACTTAATTCCGTCTCTCGGCCACTCGCAAGGTCAAATTCACGCTGGGTTGCTTTTTGTAGGTCTTCATCTTCGATATTGGATAGGACCTGATCTCCTAATTCACCCACACGACCGCCTGACGTTTGTCCCTGCATTTGTGCTAGGCTTATGCTATCTAAGTCAACCTTAATTGCGCTGGCTTCGTCTCGCATCCCTTTAAATTTGTTAAGCATTAATTCGCCCTTTGCAAGCTGGTCATCGTTAATGATGCCTTGCTCGTTAAGGTCTTTCATTTCTGCAAATGTGGCTTCCATTAATGCAATTTGTTTATCTAATGCGCCAATGTCGGTTGCTTGCGTAAACTTACCCTGTCCGGGCAATACTCCGCCGTTATTGGTTGTAAAATCCATTAGCGTACCAAAGTGGTTCCCCTGGTTCATTAACATGCGCATAGCTTCTTGCGATTGTTCACGGGTAAAGGTTGCAAGTTGTCGCTCGGCAATGGCGTTTTGGGTTGCGACCAGGTCAAAGTTAAATGTGCCTGTGGATGCACCAAAATTCCCGCTTCCAGTTGCACCGGCTAGGTTACGCTCGGCCATAGTATCTTGACCGGCGGCTATTCTTGCGCCAATATTGGTGGTCGGATCGGCTGCTAAATTTTGTAAGGCCAATTGTGTCATCATGGTATCTAATATGACCAATTGCGCACCGGCTTCTACCGCCTTTGCCACAAACATGCCAAGTTCGGCGGTTGCGTTTTCTACTGATGTTCTGACTTTAGCAAAAGCGGTTTCTCCCACTGTGGCCGCGTCGCCTAACCGTTCAATGGCGGCCGCACCCTGTTCCATGACGGCCATCTTAAAGGCCTCTTCACGATTCAACGCTTGGCCTGACTCCAATAATTCCTCTATACGCTGTCGGACCTGACTCGACGCGATGCCAAAACTATCAAGACGCGCGACGGATTGATTAGCCAACATTAAACTAAAATTCTCGATGGCTTCTCCAGCGGACTCTGTCGGTTTCTTTAATTTGGTCGCCATGTCTATCAGTTGGTCAACCTCTTCGGCGCTATTGGCCAACCCCATGCGCATTAATTGACCGGCTCCCGCCATTAAGTCGAAGTCAGACACAACATTTCCGGTTGTAGCACGAAGGGTATTCAATAGCTTATCCGCGTCTTTGACGCCGCCGGCCATGTTCTGGAATATCGAAGTAACGCCTTGTACCTCATTGCCTAACTTATTAAGGTCACCTATTGCGCCTGCAACTTGCATCAAGCCATAACCGGCAATCGCGCCCTGAACTTCTTTTCCTATGCCCCCCAAAAAACCACCGTCTTTAGAAACCTTTTTACCCGTTTTTACGGTCTTGTCCATTTCGGCGTTAAATTTTTTAAGTTGTGGTGTCGCGGTATCGGTTGCGCTTAGGATCACATTAATACGGTTTGACATGGCTATACCTTTTTATCCGTGTAGCGCTTCGCTCAATGTGGCGTAGGCTTCCGGGCTTAGTTTTTTGTCATCAGCTAGGGCTTTAATGAGGTCTGATATTCTTACGACGCGGTCCCGTTCTTGCTTGAATAATAACTTCTTATCCCAATCAGGCAGCTCTATGAATTGGCTTACAGGCATACGTAATTGTTTACAGACTCTCATTAGATTCAGACTGTAGGCGCTGAAATCGTTGCGCGGCGCTCTCGGCGCTCACCCCTTTGCCTAGTGTCCAGTTACGCAACCCGACAATTAAAGCATTAAAGGTTAATACGTCAATCGCTTGTAATTGTTCGGCCTTCTCAAGTAAGGTTTCGGGTTCATTCCCCCCCCAATCTATTCCTTCCCCACCTTCCAGGCTCTCGACAACACGCATGGCATTGCGCATCACTTCGGCTTCTGCATCTAACCGCCGCTGAGTAGCAAGATCCTGGATATAGTCTTTAGGGTTTTTGGGGTCTTTAATTTTAGGCGCTTCATCAGCGACGACTTGTAAGCCTATCTCATTCCATCGCATATAGGACAATGGTTTAAGTTCATATTCAGCCACCTGATTGCCGTCATTGTCATGTATCACGATAAAAAAGTTTTCGCCTTTATGCTCGCTTATTTTAAATGCCATACCTTATCCTTTATATAGAGGGGAGACCGCCCCTATTAGGCGGTCAATCCTGTTACGTTAATATCAATTACTAGCGTTGTCGTTGCGGTCGCATATCCTACTTCACTGATATACTCACCGCCCGTTAAGTCTGATTGTAGCTCAATGTCACCTGCCGTGCCTGATACTACCAAGCGCGTTTTGGCTGTCAATCCACCGCCAACCGTTAAGGTTGTGCCATCGGTCGCCACTAACACATATTCACCGCTTGACGCGGCGTGTAGGGCGATCCCATAAACTACAGCGGTTGCAGCAGCACCGGCGGCGGCTTCTTTGACTTTGTTGTTGTCGGTTGTGTCAATATACACGGCTGCATGTTTGCCAATAGTCCCACCTGCAATACGGACCGTTGGCTTTTTGTCGGGTGTTGCGACTCCTGAGAATGTTACAGTTGCCATTTATGCACCCCTTTAACTTATTGTGGTTTCAGTGATTGCGCCGTCCACATTAAACGTAATGCTTAAGAGTTCGGGATCACCTGCGCCGGCGGTCTTATTTGTGATTTGTGCACCACCACCTAGACGGGCCTCAAAGTCATATTGGATTGACCCGGCTACCGCGTCGGGGTTTTGAATACGGAACGAGCGCGCGCCGCCCTTACTGGTTGCATGTAGCAACATGGCGCGAATATAACCTGCAAACGAGGTTGCGCTTGTATCATTATAGTAATTGACCGTTACCGTTGCCATGATGCCACCTTCGGACGCGCTGGCCCAACGGCTTGCAAGACTAAAATAGGTTGCACCGTTAACGCTAGGGTCAATTGTGATAGTCTGAATATCATCACTAACGTTCTGTAAAGCGTCGGATGCGTTGTCAAACTGTACGATTGCACTATCTTGAATTATGATTGTCATTATTTGTCACCTTCCACCGCCGGTTTTGACGGCTTGCTTGTTTTTTTAGTTGCGACAATATCAAACTCTACCAACCGAGCATAGTCTTCGTGTGTCGCGTCCACAATCTCGATAGCGTATCCTAGCAATAAGTTTAGATCCTTTTGGCTACGTTCAGCCAAGAATGACGGACGCCATAAAATAGGGGGTGGGGCTTGACGCACATTTTGCACCGCCTCACCCGTCGCTATTTCGGTCACACCATCATCAGGGTTATACTTTCCTTCGTCGGAGAAGTATGTGCCTGATAGGATTACTTCTTGTGATTCACGCCTAACGAGATTGGTCAATGCTTTATAGATTGTCATGTAACCACCTCTTTAACTTGTACCATCATTAACACGCCATAGTATTCATTCTCTGACCCTTCGGGGTACTCGAATTGGTTCCACTCATAGTCTATATTCTCAATGGTAACGTGTTGTAACCCAAGTTTGCGCTGTATCTTAAATGCGGTTACATAATTGCCAACGTAGGCGACCAATTCCGGTAAACTCGATTGTAACCGTGAATTGCTCCCAACCGGCTTATATAACATCAAGTCCGCGATATTCCAGGATACACTTACCACATTGCCGAGCGATATATATTCCATGTTTTTACCGTCGTTCTCCCCCAATTGCATGGGAAAGACCACACGAGCCGGTGTGCCCTTGATAGACAACTGTGGGTTATCTACATCGAATATCACCGGCGTTTTACTCAAAGTATTCACTTCTATCTGACTGATGGCGTTGATGATTTGTAGAATTTGACTCATAACCATTGAACCTTACGCTTGAATGGCTTAAGCAACATACACACATCATCCGGCATATCTTTAGATACCGCTTGCGATTCGACCCGTAACCAGTGCAATACCAATTGCATACAGGCTAGGACTACATCACTTGGCGGTGTGATCGAATACCCCCAATACCCCTCTATACTAATCGCGCTCTCTGGTGACGTGTCATACTCCCATGATACATCGGAATCACTTTTTAATTCGATGCCATAAATAGGGGTATGGTTACGCGGTAACGTCACATAGTCCGTACCTGTAACCGTGGTTGCGTCACCGTTGGTGATAACGAGATCGGTTGTACTAGCAAGCCAATTGTCAAAATAGAGTTTATCGTATTCATCGTCTGTGCTTGCTGTGCGAGCCGTGGGTGCATCGAATACCCGCGTGCTAACCGCGGATATTTCAAAGACATTGTTTGTATATGATTCTATAGCCGATTGTGCCCGTGGTATCAATGCCGATATTTCCGCATCTTGCCCGGTGTCGCCAGGGTCATAGTCTCCATGTTGCCGTATTTGTGCGAGTGTCACATAAGCCATTAGGTTGTCCTATTTTACGCTATGATTTCCGTTACACTTGCAAGGTCCTGGGATGTAACATCGCTATAGTCTTCACGCCAACCGATTGCGACCATACCCGCGTCACTGGTTGCGGTTCCAACTGTCATTGTACCCTCAATAAAATTGAGGCCCTGTGCAGCACACTCTTCGGCTGATACTTCGACAATATATTGCTTGTCACTGCCATCGGTTCCGGCTTGTGTGACTTGTGTAATGCTTTTACCGGTTACGGCTGTCGCATGTGAACCGGCGTTTGTGGATGCACCACCTTTGACAATAAAGTCAAGTGTAGCACTCGATCCAAGTGTACCTGCGGCAACAATAAACATCACGCGATTCCATTTGTTCATGTCAATCTCATCACAAATATACGCGGCGGCGGTGTGTACGTCGGGGTCAATCGTGGCCACGACTCCTATACATTCTGTTAGTCTGATATTTTGAGGCATTATATGTTACTCCTTATACTAGTCGTTAAAGTAAACGAATGGGCTTACAGTAAACGACCCTTGAGGATCTGCTAAAGTAATGGCGTTATTCAGCCACGGCTTACCGTCTACACGTGCACCATAGCGCCAGGTATCGTTCCCGTTGAGGAAGTCTACATGCTCCGAGAAGTCAATATAGAATCCGCCAAGTTCAAACAAGATATAACTTGCCAGGTCCGCAAGGATAACACATCCTGAGTTATTGGCCTGTGGCAGGTGTTCCGAGAAGATAATTGGACGGCCGTCGTGCACCATTGTCGGCCCTTGTGATGGGTTCGCGTTCCATACGCTCCCGCCGGTCCCGACTTCAAAGTTATAGATGTCTGGAAGGATGCTACGATGGGTCAACCATGCACCGCCACCGGTTCCGTTATCACTTGTCAAGCCTGCCATTGCTTTAAAACGGCTCGCCATTTCCGCAGCATCAGCATAAGCAAAAACATTGTCCGCGTCCGGTGTTACGGCTACGGCGGCGCTTGAATTAAGGATACCTAACGGTTGTGCTGCACCGGTTCCGCGCAAAATACCTTTTTCTACTTTTTCGGTATAGGCGCGTACCATTAGGTTACGGAACAACGACTCAAGGCCGCTGACTTCTTGTGATAATTCACGGGATGCTTTTACATAACCGCTTGCATAGTCCGATACATTGTAAAGCAATTGGTCAAAAGCTGGTGTCTCTTCGGTGTAGGCACCACCTTCGGCGCGGATATTGGTTCCTACACCTGATTGTTCCGCTGATTCACCACCGCCGGCGGTTGGGGCTGTCGTAACGTCAAGGCTAGGATAGCGACCACTGCGGACGCTTACCGACTGACGGGTTACGCCGTTCACAATTGGGGATGACCGCAATACAGCTTGTAAAAGCGTGTTGCTAAATGCTTCCGGGATAAGATACCCACCGGCTGCCCCACTGTCACCACTTGCGGCTTTATAGTAGCCTGATTTATAAACGACTGCTAGACGTTCTTGATCGTTACGCCGTACCGCCATCATAAAGTCGCCTAATGACTTCACAGTCTCATCAGCCTTACCGCCGTCTTGGGTATAGTACCCGGACTTGCGAACCGTGGGGCTGTTCTCCATATGGTCTAGCAATTTGGCCATTGTGTCAGCCATGCCTTTAACTTCACCGCGGAATTCGGCTTGCTCACCTTCGAGCTTAGACATTGCGTCTTTGATCTTTGCATCTACAACCTGCGATACGTCATCAGGCTGTACATTTTGGATATTCTCATCTTTATCCATTGTATTACTCCTACTTGATATTTGAACTAAAGAACCGTCGTGACTGACTTCACTTTTTAACGCCTTCGCTTGTACAGCCTGCGCGTTCTCTTCGGTTTCCGCAGTCGTAACGGGTAACTCACGATAATTAATAGGCAACATCTCAATCGTTTTATACGTTGCCTTGTTGCGATAGTCCGCAGGGGTATGGGTTAAGCTCGCATCAGCCCCTAACGGCCATTTGGTGATCTCATAAATGCCACTTTTAACCTCAACCGACTTGACCAGGTGCGACGCGCTCCCACTTGACCAACCAATACTTTTCCCCTGGCTTGACCGGGCCTCAATGAGCGCAATCACCATTGCGTCGTATTCGTTGGCCTCGTCAAGTAGCCCACTCACCCAAACACCTTTATCTTTTAAGGATAGTTCGGCCTTCATGCCGTGGTTGAGCTTGTGGTGCTTTAAGACCGGATCCATGCCGTGATTGAAATACATCGTGGCTTTGCCGTTTCCATCGTCAAGATCAAAATCGGTATCTTTAGTAAAATAATCCCCTACAAAATCGGCCTCATTAGGGTTCCCAAATAGCACAAGATACCCCTCGACCTGTCGCTTATTGTCGCCTATGGCCTTCATAGCCACGTCACTGCCAAGTGTAATTAAATTTGTCATCTTATATGCTCCGGTTTACTTCATTTTGGATAATTTCTACCACGCGGTTACGCTCTCGCCCTACTACCGACCGGACGGAATGGCTACCCCAAACACGCCTAAAATATGGGTTGCCCTTTTGCTCTCCCTGGACATCATCGGCATATAGCGCGTTATTGCCTATCGTTTGAGTAAAGCCGGATTTACTGGGTTTATTCGTCCAACGGTTTTTAAGGTTCCCGGTTCTAACGTAAGATACCCCGACCGGTTGGACCGGGTATTCTTGTAATTGGCCTTTTAAATATAACGCGGCTACTGATAACCCACGTTTAGCGCCGTCCATACGCATTAATGACTTGGCCAAGTCTGGCACATCGCCACTGTCAATTTTTAACCTTATCTTCATAGTCCACCTCTGGAAAGACGATAATATTATCCGGTGTTGACTCTATCATATCACTATTATCAAAATAAATATCTATCAACGCTTGAATATCACTATTGATAAGATCGAATAGATCACCCATTGTTTAATATCTCATTCTCGTATTCGTAGCGTATCCCACAGCGACAACGCATATGTGCCGGTGGGGCATAGTATCCGATGCCTGATACAGGGTGTGCAAAATGTGCATCAAACCCAAAATTGCTCGCTTGTACACCATCCAACGGTTCGCAGATAGGGCATACTTTTTTGTCGCGCACCGTCAACCATACTTTGCGCATCATAACGCCCTGGTCGGTCAATTCATTGACAACTAATTTTTCCCCCTGCACCGCGGCTCGCGTAACCTCGGTTACGGCTATGGCTTCACTATGTGCCGGGCCGTAGAGACGACTCACACGGTCTATCATCCCTTGCCGGTCAATCTTATTCTCATAATAATCAGCGACGGCTTGACCGACGCTATTGCGCCGTGTATCAATTAGTTGCCCGGATAATGTGCCGCTATATTCACGCGCCCAAAGTGCGGCCCGTTCATTTATCAGATCGAAAGACACACCACTAAAGCCGGTTTCCCGTACCATGTTCTCAACGCCGGCAATGAAGACAGACTCTAATTGAGGCGTTAATACTTGTTGGTAGTCAATAAGGATCTCTCTCCAAACATCATCCGTAAAATTATCTAGTTTTGGTGGGTCGCCAATTAACTTTAATAACTTGCGCCGTGTTCGTGCGTTGAGCTTACCAACTTCGGTCGCCATCGCGGCTTCTATCGCATCGCGGTCCTGTAAGACGGGCATTATTTGAGCGCTCGCAAAGTACGTAATAGGTCTTCGTTGGCTCGATAGGTTGGGATGGTGATATTGGCCTTGACCACATTAAAGAATGTTAATGGGTCAATGGTAGACCCACCCTTATTATAAGTTATCCCAATCTCATCTAAGACAGCATTTACAGCTTTGACCTTTGCCGCGCTTAGTTTTGGCGTTTTGCTATCGTTAAATAACGCGCTTAACACGGCGGCCGCGTCTTCGTCACCACCTACCAACAAGCTGATAAGCCCGTCATAGGTGAGCTGGTTATGTTGTGCTACATATTCGAGTTGTGCCTTTACTGTCATTAGTACTCACTTTCTGCATGATGATCGGTTAGGTCTATCGCGTGTTTGAATACATCGCTAATCTCGGACCTAATTTCTATCTCTGATAAATGGCCACGTATCGCGGCTTGTAATGACTCCGGTATAAGATGGGACTCAAAATTAACCTCGGCGTTACCTACCCGTTTAAAAGCTTTGGTCGCTTTGGTCTCCCATTGGTCTAAGTGGGTGGCAATGGATACCACCGGCTTAAATGACCGGACCTCTATAATATCGTCTTCGGTCACAGACACGGCCGGTATATTGCCGTCTTCCATCTGTAGTGGTTCATCTTGCGTATCACTTATTGAACGGACCGCGGCCCATTGCTCTTCGTTGAGGTCATACCCTAATATCTCTAAGGCGGTAACGAGCGGTATCCCTACATTTACCAAATTAGCCAATGAATCCGACCGTTGTGCCTCGTCAGCCTGGAATAGGTCTAGCTCTTGTTCTCTAAACTCAAGTTGGATATTGATATTATGGTTTAAAAAGTACGGGTTAATCATACCCTCAATCTTGCGGGCCAATGGGATGACTGTTTTTTGGTAAAAGTGTTTATTGTCTTCACGGGCCGTAGCATAATTCGCGGCTGATGAGAATAACAACGACTGCGGTATTCCTAACGATGTACTTATATCTTCGCGCTTTTTGTCGGTCAATTCTCCGACGGCCAATTCCGACATGGGACTACCCAATGCATGGACTTTTGTCTCAGAACTAATAGGAAAAACCTCATGTGCTTTAGTCATGCCGGCGCTAAACATACGCTTGAATATGTTACTTGTTCGCTCTTGTTCGGCGGCTGGCATGGCCTCGAATCCTGGTATCTCGACCATTGTTGGGTTAATTGCACCACTATCAAAATATTTTTTGCCGTATGTATCAATGGCCATCAATAGACCGGCAGCCTTTAACGCATTTTGCGCGGGCGATGTGCCGATGGCTATCTCATTCTCCCGTGATGGAATCCACGCATAACCTATCTCACCGCGCTTGAATGGGATCTCATTGGCTCCGAGTTTGCGCTTAAAACCGACTAGGCCATACTGTGAATCTGTCACCAATTCCATAGCGTCAGGATGGAACCGCCGCAATTCTTGACTCTTACCATACTTGTTATCCTCGATGATACAAAACATCGCGCCGGTTAATAAATAGTCGCCTACAACCTCATCTAAAAAGTTGCTCCATTGCACATTCACGGGTAAGGCTTCCAGGTCTTCCTCGTTACGCGGTAGCCCGTTAATGGCTTCAATAATGGTTTGAATAGCGCGGTATAGCCACGGAACCGCGTCATACAACTTATATATATCGCTTGTGGTGGCTGTGCCTAATACACTTTCCCACACATTGGCCGGAAATGCGTCAATCGGTAGGCTCTTAATCCCGTTGGCTGATGTGAGGGTAAATTGTCGCGTTGGTTTGGGCATATGATGATACCTTTATATAAAGAATTTTTTACGGGCGCGGTCGAGCGTTACGATAGCGTAGCGCATCGCATCCATGCCGTGGTCATTGTCTTTGATGGGTTGCTCTTTGTTGGGTTTGCCGTCCACGCCTTCGGGGTAGCTATAGCTTGCTATCTCCTGAATGGTGGATGTTGGGCGGTTGGCCTCAACGAGTACACGGTCAATCTCTACTGTCGCGCCTTCCATGAAGAAGATGCGCGGCTTACCGTCGCCGACATCACGTAACCGAAGTTGCACCAATTCGATGCCCGACTCAATGGATACCGTCTTGTCTACGTTCCCAGTGGGTATGCCGTGTCGGTTGAGGGTTGCGGCGTTCTCCGGGTCGTGGTCGGTGACGGTATAGTCAATGCGTTCCCCCTGCGATAGTGTTTTGATCTGTTGTGCATGGTCACTCACCAACCGTTGACTCATGTATATCTCTCGATAGAGATACAATCGGCCGTCGGGGTCAATCGCCCACCACTGACACACAAACGGGTTGGTATAACCGAAGTCAACCACACGGATACGTCGCCATGACTTGGGTATATCAAAGGGATCTATAACGTGGCGCTCTCGGCGGTAGTCTTCATATACCGCGCCTTCGGCTCCGGCCCATTGCCCTAAATACCCACGCTTATGCCTTAACCCGGTCAAGCCTGATAATATTTGACGGGTGCGTTCCCCCTGTACCGTCCATTGCTTTTTGCGTTGGTCAAATAGCGCAGGGTTGTGAATATGTAATTGTTCAAACATTTTAAGCTGTTCGCGTTTAAGTATCCAATGTTCGGGGTGTCCAGGGTTACAGTCACTCATCACCTGCGGGTAAGGTGCGTTCCCGGCACGTCCGGTGCATCGTCCTAGTGCCAACTCGTAAGCGTTTAAAGGTGTCTCTTCAAGCTGTACAAATAAAATAAAGTCAAATTCGCCTGATAATAACTTTTGTGGTTTATCTAAGCCAACTAATAATAGGTGTGACCCATTGCCGTATTCATAATGTGTCGGTCGTGTACCGCCATACTTTTTAATAGGGCTATTGGGTGCATCCAAATTAAAGCCGAGTACCTTCTCTTCATAGGTGACTACGGCCGTTGACAATAGGCTTGCATAGGTGTTACGTGTAATAACCGCGCGTGACCGTGGGTATAACCATAGTAGCGCGTTGAGCTTATACAGGTTGGCCAGCGTTTTGCCTGTCTCATATGGACCAGACAAAATATATTCATGGCCTTTATATCCCCATGTCTCGGATGCACCACCATAAAATGTTATGCCATCGGTCGCTTGATGCTCAATTACGTAGCTCATAATTCGCTGACATCCATACCAGTCTTAATGACAATTGCACCGCCGTCAGTTCCGCTTATCTCTCGACGCTCGACTTCCAGCCCGTGGATCTTATCAATTCGCGCCTGCGCTTGTATCGCTGTTTTGTAGTCTTGCACCTTCAAGGCTTTTTGGAATAGCATCTCATAGCGTTCCGTCGCCTGCCCTAGCTCACTATCTCGATCCATCTCTAAGCGCCGGTTAAAATACTTCCTTGCTTTAGCAATGTACTTATCCATCATAGATTCGCCTATATCCCACTCTTCACGACCATGTTGTAGAATATCCTGACGGCTTGCACCTTTGAGTAGGAAAGTATAAACGTCATTTGTACGTTGTAATACTATTGTATCGCTTACGCGGCCTTTGGTCTTTTTGTTTGCCATTACTTGCCCCGTTTTTTGTCTAACATTACATTAAAATATTCACGAATATAGAAGTCGTAAACGTCGGGTGATGTGGTTAAATTATAGTTCTCTGTTCGTGGCTGCCAAGATAGGTTAGCGCTCCCGGTGATGGATACGGTTCTATCGTCAGGCGCTTTTAAACATATCGCTTTAAGGTGGTTCTTAAACGTGATAAACGGTTGTTTGTGTTTTTGCATCCCTAAAATTAATATGTTGGCCGCTTCGGGCTTGACCCGTGGGAAATACGGATCTGACATAACCACCAACGATTGAAATCCGCCGGTGTCCAATAGGTCAATTAACCCGTGTGCGTGGTTGGGGTTCATTGACCACGTGCTAATATGAGCTTGAATACCATCACCGCCTAACAAGTCAACCAAATGATATAGGAATGTACCTAGATCAAATGCCTCATCTTGTTCCGCCATAATAGCCCGTGTGCCGGCTCCGTTGCCGATAACATATAGATCGGTATCAGGTGGCGGCAATGTTGGGATTAATTTAGATATGGCCTGACGCTTTAAGCCTGAGATAAGGTGACGTTTGGCGACAGTCTTAGTTAATACTTTGGGCCTACCGAGTGTCTCACCGGTTTGTATCAGGTCTTCTTCCGTCAATAGATCATTTAGGCTCATGACTAGCGGTTCAATAGCAATCTAATGGTACGGTCCGCGCTTAATTGGTTGGTGCTTGACTTGAGTTTGATGTAACGCGGAAAATTGTACGTGTCTGAGATATTCAAAAATACAAATCGGCTTGTCGATACGGTTAGTGTATATTCTATACCGGCCTTGTCGTAAATCGCGTTAAAAGTGGTATCGTCAAGACTACCCTCAAAAGTAATATCCGCGGCGGTCCAGGCAGCCGGCATGACAAGCGCCGTAATATGCCAGTCTTGAAGGTCCGCGCTTGCCGTTAGGTCCGCGTCTTCGGATATATCAAACGTCACGTCAATGTAGGCTTCTTTAACACTGTTGATACTAACGATATTTGTATATGTGGCCATAGCTCAATCCTTTAATTATTAGCGTCCTGCGAGTTCTAAAAGTGCCGCGATAAGCGTTCCTATTGCACCACCACCGGCCGCGGTTGCGCCGCCTTTGATGGCTATCTCTTTGGCGATGCTTTTAAAGCTATCAATCCGAGCGCGGCGGGCTTCAACTTGTTGCTTGCGTTCCAATTCGCGGGCCGTCTCCCGTGACTCAATTTTGAGAAGTTCCGCCCTCATCTTATTAATATCAAGCTGAAGCGCTTTGACATTCTCTAACGTTTGTTGTGTCTCTTTATTATACCCTTGCAATTCAACGCGGAACATATCCATGCGACCAACCAGCCCGGTATTATCCCCGTTGCCCTTCAAGACGTTAAGGATCTCCGGGACATTCTGCGATAACATATGGTTGTTGGCTGCCAGGGTTGCTATTTGATCGCGTTGTTTTATATCAGTTTTGTCTAAGACCTCGATGGCTTTAGCGTTGGTGCGAATATCGGCCTGCTGTTTTGCGTATTCGTCCAATATTTTTTGTGATAGATCCTCGAATAAATTATGCAATGTAAAAAACCCGTCGCTAAAAATTTTATCAATTGTTTTAGACGGCATATAGTCGTTAAGCGTATCGCTAATCATAGCTTGAACGGCGCTATGTGTTACCAAGTCCTTTTTGATAGATGCAAACTTTTTATCAAATAGGGCTTCTATTAATTCAATTGTAATTTCTTGCGTGTTTTTTTTAGGGGCCTCGATGTTATTGTTAGGTTCGTTCATTTGGACCCCGTGTTATAATTAACATAGTGTATAACCTCATTTTATACGCTCATGGCTCCGGGTGTTTTTCCTCACCGCGGGGCCTTCAAATTATTGTAAATAAACACCACACGACGGATGAAAGATAAGTAATCCGTTTATACTAGCGTTTATATCCCACCAAATGCCTGCATACACCAATACCGTATGATCGGCATAACTTCCGCTTGACGCATACCAGACACCATCAACGGCATAGAACGAATAGGCGCGCCCGTAGTCATCAAAGGCGCGGTTATTGCCGTCTTTCCAATCCTGCCAGAGGGAGGTCACGTTGTAGCCGTCAACAGTAGGGCAAAATTCATAGGGCGCGGTCGGTGCTGGGACATACTCACATATCCATAACGTGCAATCGTCTTGAGCGTCCGTTACCAGAACCAACCCGAACATAACCAATAATACCCATGCGATCATCACGCGGCGCAGGGCGGCGTGTCCGCTTGGGTCATCTATCCACCTATCCATAACCGGCTAACTCCGATTCTAGTGCTAATTCAACCGTCACTAAATTACTGCCACCATCAGGCAGAACGCCGTCAAGTGCCAACTGCAACGCCGCTATTTCATCAATCAAACGCTGTTTTTCTGCGACGTGGTTCGCAATGCGTGTGTTAATCCCATTGTCTGCACGAATAATGAGGTTAATTAAACCATTGTGACTATCGCGGATGCCTTGCAGACAATCGGCCTTCGGTGTTTTTACCTCAACATCATCCACAAACTCACTAAAATTATTCGTGTTCTCAAACGTGGTATCTACTTCGGTTACAATGTCCTCAACCACGCCAATAAAAACAGCGTCACGAATATCTTGCAGGTTATTTTTGAGTGCCACCAATTGAACGCGGTTGGCTTCACGGTTGGCTCTAAACCCATCCTTACGCGCTATCGTCGCCTCTGTACGGGCAATCAAGTTTTGCACACGGTTCAGTTTACGAACCACTTTATGCCTGCGTCGTCGTTCGTCGTTGGTGTTGGCGTTGGAGTTGCTCTCGTAAAGAATACCATCAACGGTTAAGTTGCCGTTTATATCACGGTCGTCAGGTAGTCCAGCGTAGGTATACGTTAATTCTATTGTGTCGTGTGTGGCCTGTGGTGCGCTGACTGTCACGACGCAGGTATTGGTTCCCGATACGCTGGGTCGGTTGCCATCGGCTACTTGCATACTATCCCACGCAGGGACGAATATACCGTCAATCTCAATGTCAGGGAGTGCGAGTAGATCAATTTGTATCGTTGGGCGGTTGCCCGTCCATGTGCTTAGATACGCTTTTACTGTCATGATAATACCGTCCCGACTGCATCCGTATAATCGCTTAGTCCATCCGCTGGGATACTCGTTATTTGTAGGTTAGTCGCATAGCCCTGTAGGTGTGACGTGTTGCTGGTATTTAACGCGCCCACAACAGTATTGCCATCACTCAATGCAGCCCCAACTATATCATTAGTCAAAACGACGGTATCGGTTGACGTGCCATTGATAAATAATTCAGCAGTTCCGCCACTGGTCGGTATGTCAATCTCAACGAGATAGTTCACCGTAGCGGCGGCGGTGTCAAATGTCATTTGGTTGGTTGCACCGGCTGCACGATAATCAACAATCAATTGGCTGGCCGTTGTGCCAAAATAACCACTAATATAATTATCTGCATCCACGTAAATTAAAAACGCTTGGCATAATGTGGTGCTTACCGTATTGGTCGCAGGTTGGACATAAAAACTATAGCGCTTGTCATTCATACTCAAGCTGGTTAATCCAATATTGAGATGTCCCGCGCTTGTGAAGTCTATATATTGTTGGCCATTGGGCGCGAATAATGCCGATACCGTTGCCGAGCTTAAGGTATCCGCTGCACCGCCACTACTCATCAAGTTATTGCCGTAAGAATTATTGAGTTTGGCTAGCGTATACGTGTCACTGAGATGTTTATACCAGGTCGCCCCGTTTGCCGTTATCAGGTTTGATGCACGTAGCGCGGTCAGTTGGTCTATCGTCTGGTTAACGCTGATATAGGCGGTATAGATATTTTTATCGTAACTTGTTGTACCACTACTAGAATTTGCTGCGCCGATAGCGGTTACATTGGCTGTGTAACCTGTGAAGGCAACAAACGCCGTTGCATCACTTGCTACAAGCTGGCCATTAATCGAGAGTTTTAAACCGTCACTATCAATCTTGATAGCAATCTGACATAAATCACCGTCACCTAATGATAAACCGGAGAGCGTATAACTCGCATTATGGGCGCTACCGTCGTCATAGCTTAGAACTAGCGCGGTTGTGCTGGTATATAGGTGTATAAAGTCGGTGCTATCGTTTTGAATGTATAGAATAGAATTCACCGCGTCGGTTAAGTCGAGTTCAACGTCAAAGACAGCCGATAAACTACTTAAGGAAACGGGTAGGAAGCTCGCTATATCCGCATAACCAATAACACCATATTGTCCCTTTGCTCCACGCACTGTGCCTAATGTGCCTGTTGTTGCTATCGCCGTATTCAATACATCATCGTAGAATGTACCGTCTGGGTTGGTAACAATCCCGACCGTTGGCGATACGAGGCTGTTTAAATTCGCATAATAATCCTTGATAACCATCTCCGCCTGAATCATATCGTTCAGGCTCTCGGTTGCCAGTTGGTGCAATTTGGCCATCCGTTTGAATGTTCCGTACCATGCGTCGTTTCCGCTGGTGGCTAAATCATTACCATAGATATAATTACCTGTGCCCGTTGTGCGACCACCAACGCCGGCGGTGTCGGTGCTTAATGTATTGGCCGTTGCATTAGTATATAGCTCGGCGGTGTCCGTCGCTTCGTTCATGCTTGCAATAACTAACGTGTTGTCACCTAATACAATCCCACCGCTAGTCAATTTGGCTTGAAGGTCGGTGGTTACATAATTGACCTCATAATTTAAGCCGGTGGTACTCGCAAGTTCTAACACGTCATTGCTGGATAGTTGTTTAAAAAATTTACCCGTTGAATTGCCACCTAGTCTATAGGCGTTGCCCTCAAATATCCATGACCCCGTATCGGTGTTCAATTCTGCGACATAGGTCTGCAACAGTGAACTATCACTCTCTGAGAATAAAAAGCGGTCACCTTCGACAAGCCGGACTTCATTGGGAGATAAGTCCCGGCCTGTCCCGAGTCGTTCCGTCAATGATCCATTTTTAAAGTACATATCGGCATTTAAATAACTCAGGGCTTGAATGTCATTTGCAAACCGTTGTGTGTAAGTGTCGTATACCGTCATATCAAAGTTATGCGTACCGGCTACAGTAGCATAATATTTAGTGCCGTATTCGGCTTCGGCGGCTAGGGTCACGGCAAGGCTAGCCGTTGTTGCGCCATTTTTATATGCTGTTAGTGCTGTGCCTGCAAAGACAAATTTTAATAATGCCCCATCGACAGCCGTTATCGTGCCGATCAATGTCGCGGTCGGGTCATACTCGTAGACCTCACATGCACCGGCTACCGTAAAACGAAGTTCCACCATCTCCGACACATTAACGGAGTGCCTAAAGAATAAGCTCGTAACGTCCGTTACGGGATCGCCGTTGCTTGTAACCTCAACCGTGTAGTCGGATACGCCTAATTCGTTAACTGCTATGGATGTGGTTCGTGCGCTGTATGATGCTTGACTCAGTAGGTCGCCTGTGGGTGACACGTTGTAGAGTGGTGCATCAGTGATTACACCTGTGTAGGTGACTTCTTGGAGTGACCAATTGTCCAGAGTTACAATTTGACCTGCTGACATTGCGTTCATAGCAATAAATGTATTTGTCACGCTTTTTGCCCCAAAATAAATCTCATAAACCGTAGGGGTCGTTGTTATCGCCTGAACACTGTAACTTGCTCCATCATATACAACTATATTACATGCGCCTGTATTTACTGACGCGGTTACTTGATATTTATACACCCTGCCTAGTGTCAGATCAGTAGACAAATCTGATGTGTTTCGTAAAAAATTATACGCGCCGCTAGGGTTATCATTGTATGTGATCTGTAGCGCATTCCCAACATTGGCAATAGAATTTGTACCATATGCCAACCAACTATATATACCACTATCAAACGTTCCTGCGCCAGCATCTACCAAATCCGCACCGAGCTTCTTACCCATCAGCGCGTCATAAATCGCTTGCACTTGTGCCTGTGTTTTTGATACGTTGTAAATTCCGACCGCGTGGAAATTCGTCCCAGCTAAAATCGGCAACGTGCCTGCGTTGGTTGCCCCAATGGTCAGTGCAGTATATGATCCAGTCATCGCACCATGAGCGTATGTTTTCGCGCCTGTCTCTGTGCCATCAGCATGGCAAACTGTCCAGTTCGCGTCTGCGCCGTCCATCTCGTAGGCAATAACAATTGTCTCGTTCTCAGGTATGCCCGTAATTTGGTGAGATATTGTACCGCCTGCATCATGAAATACATTTAACGTGTTCGCGGCGGTGTGACGGATGCTAAATGAGTTTGAAGCATCAATGTAACCGTGAAACAATGCCTCTGCTGTGCTATACGTGCCTAATGTGCCAACCCAAATAACCGTAAAATTCGATGATGATTTACCTATAGCCGTTGGAACAGTCCCACGATGCTCACCATTACCACGCAACGCCTTCCGCGCTCCGCTGTGGTTGCTGTAGGCGGTGTAGTTGTGACCACCTGTTATCGTCGCGGTACGTGCGGCTACCTGTTCGGTCATGGTTGCGCCGCTTGACCCGTCCGCGGTGTAGAGGGCTATTGCGTCGTCAAGCATAACATCAAACCACTGCGCGCCACCGGCCATCAATATAGGTATTGCAGAAGATAAATTCCGTAACATACATACACCTGTAAGTTTAAAAGCCCTATAGGGTTGTATAGGGCTTCGCAAAGGAGGAGAGTTAAATATATTTATGACTCTACTCTCATTATATCACATTTTACTTATAGCCATTCCGCTATTATTACAATAGCATTACAATGACAATTCAATATCCGCTATCACTTCGCTGGCAAACTCTAAAATGCCTTTAACGTCGCGCCAGGTGTAATGACTTTTAAAACGAATAGACATACAGCGCGCGATGTCCGCCTGCAATTGTTGACCTCTTAATACACTACCCAGCATATATTTACGTTCCAACCGTAGCGCGTAACGCTCTTCAACGCCTAAATAATTGCGATATGTGCGGTGCCGGTTCTCACTCGCTGTTCCAAACCGTCGCTTGCCGAACGCTTGAAAATTGATATTCTGAAATGCCGCGCGTTCTATTGCAAAGCTGTTATGTGTATTAAGATGATACTCTGGCATCGTGACAATATCATTTAATAGCGTTGGGTTGGCTCTAATGGCCTGTATAATATCGTTCAAATTGTAAGCTCCTCTCTTATCTTACATAGTATAACACATTATTGAATCGTTCCTCATTTGGGTAAATTTGCGATAAACTTGGGATAACACACAACCCCCCTATATCCCCCTATACCCCCCTTCAACCATTAACACCCCCCCCGTATTTTTTTGTAGAGTGGGTGTTAACACGGTAGGGTAGGTTAACCGGTTCGTTTTTGTTTGTGACGCTCGGCGCTCTCTTCGTGATACTCTAAAATTTTAAAATACTCATTGGCCAACGTGGTGCGGTCGTCAATCGCTCTATTTTTTGTTACTACACCATACACCACAACATCACGCATTTTTTTAGTCCGTACGATCTGGTTCTTTTTACCGACGGCTTTAACCATCCCGCGCGTCCGTAATTCTTCCAGGCCCCGGCGGCTCCGGTTGCCTTTACCCTGACTATAGCGTTCTGACACATCGTACTGGGTCGCGTCACCGTAACGAATAAAACCGGTTAATACCTCAATGCACCGCTGTAATTGCGCCATACGTGCGACCCGTTGGTTATAGTTAAATTCTCCGGCCATTAGTCCATCCCTTCCAGCGCATCGCGCCCTAATGTATAGTCGAGTTCATGTAAATAGAGTTGCGCATCTTGCCGCGCGTCGTCATCTTCAATTTGCATGACAACCCATGCTAAAAATTCGATATGCTCCACTACTTCGGCGGCGGTCATCTGTACGCAATTAATACACAAGCGCAAATCATGGTAAGCATATAAATAGTTGCCCTGCTCGATCTCGTGGTTGGCCTGTTGGATGTATCCGTCACGTGTCATGATCTTTTATCCATTTGGGCCTTTTGGATATTGATGAGGTCTGTCTCAAACATTTCAATATATTCAGTATCCCCTCTCATTCGAGCAAGGTACAACGCTAAACTAACAGTTATTCGCAACTCATTTAGTTTGTCTTTTGAGTGTCTACCATACACCCACCAAAACCCTATTTTATTCATTATTTGTTTCCTCATGATGCCTTATCCTTTCTTACAAAACGCTTCCATTCTCCATTGGTAATCTCATCGCGTGACATCGCCCACACATCACGCATATTATTGAGCGCAAATAATAAGCGGCTGACGGTTGCCGGGCCATGTAGTGCGATATGGTCCCGTTCAGCGCGGTATAACATGGCATGGTCTTCGGTCGGGTTAATCCAAATTGTACAAAATTCATCAATATTCATAATGCTTATCCTTTGTAATTATTCTATGCTCTAATGATAGCATACACTATTAGATAGTGCAACTATTCCGCTAAGGCTTTTAGCATTGCTTCGGCTATTGGCAGAATACACTGTGGAACAACGGCGTTTCCTAGTGCCTCGACCCGATCACGGCGGTATTCTTTCCTGTCCGTAACGCGCGACGGTTCAAATTCGTGTTGTGGCACATTGCGCGGCGCAGGGAATTGATGCTCTGATAGGTTAACGCTGACGTCGGGTATCTCTATATCTGTGTAACCTATAGGGTATCCCATAAGTAGTTCACACCAATCGGGGTTAAGCGGGCGCGGCTTGGGGTGCGAATCTTCTATAACTAGGCCGCGGAGGTGATTCCACTTCATATCATGATTGTGACTCTTTGACCCTAACGGTCCCGTTCCTTTGCGGTCTGATGTATCAAGCGTAGGCCAGTTTCGGCTCTCCATACTTACATATTGCGTCAAGCTCATCCCGAACCGTGTCCCTGTGGTTTTAGATTGGCGATACAATGCGCCGGTTTCGGTTTCCCCAAACAATTCAGGGTCTACGGTTACGATACCTAAAGCGTCACTTGCTGTTGGATTGGGATAAAACGCAGAACCATCTCTTCCGTTGGTGTGGCGCACCAACGTCTGAAGCTCGGATATGTTGCCATTGTGCATCATACCCGCTTTTGATAACTTGCCTGAGTAGCTCTCTAAACTCATCGCCATCATTGAGGCTTGCAAAATGCGGTACATTTTCGAGAAATACCATTTTTGGCTTAACATCTGTAATTATCCTCATCATCTCTGGAATTAAATAACGTTCATCATCTTGACCGGCTTTTTTACCTGCTATAGAAAAGGGCTGACATGGTTACGGGAAGCCTGCAACAATAACATCGGTTGTATTATCGTCTTGGCTTCCGTCGTCACCTCCTTTGTAGTAACGGCTTACCGCGTTGTCAATCATTTCTTTGTCAACATCATAAATATCTCTAAATTTAACCGTGTTTGGGAACCGCAAATTCAACACAGATTGACAATATTCGTTTATCTCAACCTGCCAAACAATATCAAACCCGGCCTCTTGAAACGCTAGATCAATTCCGCCAATACCTGTAAATAGTGAGCCTACTGTACTCATGATAAATCAACCACCTTCAACGCCTTTAAATTCACGCCGTTACACGTTCCCCTCGGATGGACTAAGTAGGCGTAACGATCTCCGCCATAGTCCACTATCCGCGTTATCGTTGCGCCGTAATATGCACATTGCTTAATTACGGTTAACCCAATAAACGGGTGCGCTTTTGGCGCAGGTAATAAACCAGCGATAACCGGCGCGGTCAATAGGGGGGGGTATGTTTTTGACGGCGTGGGTGCGATATTACACGGCCGCGCTTGTGGTGGCGTGACATATGTTAGCGCCTCTGCAAAACTTAGAAATTTTGTGCGTGGTTGGATGTTGCTGTAACTTAAATTCATGATACCTTATCCTTTTTTGAATAGTGCAACTAATTAGAATAACGGCAATTGGTTGGCTTCCCAGTCGGTAGCAATGCGCTTCTCTGCCATCGCTATATATTCAGGGTTAACCTCACATCCGATATAATGGCGGTTTAGGCGTTTAGCCACTAGCCCAACCGTTCCGGCTCCCATGAATGGGTCAATAACTACATCGCCGCGTTTACTTCCGGCCTTGATGCAAATCTCGGGTAATTCAGGGGGGAACGTTGCAAAGTGTGCCTCACTATATGGCCTGGTGGTTATTGTCCATACTGAACGTTTGTTACGTCCATTGGGATTCGCAAACCGTTTTCCCATGCGTTCTGTATCAACGGGAGGGATTCCAACCCCAATGTTATTAGGGTGCTTATGTGTTAATCCATATTCGACGCGCTTTAGAGAAACGGGTTTATGCGGCTCCCTTACCGCATCAAAATCATAATAATACTGTGCTGACTTCGACAATAAGAATATGTATTCATGCGCTTTGGTCGGCCTATCGGTTACGCTCTCCGGCATGGGGTTGGGTTTATTCCAAACATTGTCCATGCGTACCCACCAGCCTGCATCTTGGAGCGCAATGGCGACACGGTGCGGAACTAGCATAAGGTCTTTGGGTTTTAGGGTTGTATTGAACTGTTTGGGGGGTTTAAACATACGTTCAATTCTCGTCCCCGTTTCAAGTGAATTTGTGCCACCGGTTTGGGTTGACCCTGCAAACGAATCCCCCAAATTGAGCCAGAATACACCATCAGGTTTTAATACCCGTCGCAACTCCTCGAATATCATAACTAGCTTATCAATGTATTCCTGTAAGGTTGGCTCAAGACCAAGCTGTCCGTTTACGCCATAATCACGAAGTCCATAATAAGGAGGGCTTGTAACGCAACATTGCGCGTAATCCGACGGTAATGCCTTCAAGAAGTTTAGCGCATCCATATTATAAATTTTGTCGTGTAACGTTTTTGTGTGGTGCATTGGTAGTAAGTTCATGATACTTTATCCTTTATCCTCTATTAAATAAGCTTCTTCGACTTCCCATTGATATCTAGTCCATTCATTTCTATAATCCCACCACATTGAATCATCATAATCATCTTGAAGATCATCGCAAACTTTTTGCGCGGTGTCTCGATCTGTGTACACCTTGACAACTTCGGGGTAACAGTCACCCAATGTTTTGACAATAACATAAACGAGTTTCATGATACTTTATCCTTTAGTGATTGATGTCCGGCATATCCCGGAACAAAATAATATTTAGGGTTATATATCCATGCCTTGTCAGGGTCGGTCTCGAATCGCAGGCGGTGCGGTATCATCTCCATAGGGATACGTTTAACAATTTTGCCGTCTTCAAATGGCCGATTGCCAACGCTAGCTTTTACAATATCGAGCCAAAAGCAAGGCGTCTCCTGCCATTGCTCATCCTCGGACTGACTAAAGACCTGGTTAATCATATAACCGGTGTTGGACTTATCGAATCGGATATAATTCGCGTCGGTTGCTTTTAACGGCTTACCGGCTTCTTTATCGGCTTGGGCGACTTTGTTTACCTGCGTGGACATGACGATATGCACATTGTTCTGTATAGCAAAGCGCTTCACGTCTTCAAATGCTTGCTCGTATCTATTGATGGCGGAGTCGCTCGGCTTGGCGTTTAATAGTTGCGCATAATCAAAGAAGACGATCCAGACACGCTGACCTTGAGCGCGTTTGCTCTCTAATACCATTTGCATATCGGCTAGGGTCTCATCAAGTGTATCCTTCATCTCGAAGTAGTCCGTTTTGCCGGCCCAGGTCTGTATTCTCATACGTGCTTCTCCGAGTGCTTCCATGTGTAACGAGCTTAACTTGCGGCCAACCTGCTTCACATTATCTTGCTTCGATCCGAGATAAGCGAAGTGATCCATCAGTTCCGACAATGTAATGGCGCGCGGTTTATTATCCACTCTCGATATATAATTCCCGGCGTGACGGACCAACGCGCGGCACATCATCTCTGTTTTACTCCATTCCGGCCCCCACCATAGGACATTTTCCCCGCGCATGTTTAGCCCGTCTTTGATCGTCTCTAAAAATTGCGTTTTGCCGGTCCCTGTGCCACCACCTATTAAGGTAGTTTTGCCGGTGATAAAGTATTTTATCGTGCCCTCGAATTTATGTAGAGCCGTGATAGGGTTTAGAATATACCGTTCTACGATAGGCTTCTCTTCTAGCAATGTGAGGAAGATACTATCTAAAATTGCGTCACTAGAATTTGCGCCACTCAAGACCGGGTCGGGTTCGGGCTTCGGGTTCTGTTCGTCTGATAATTTAAGCAATTGCTGCAAGCTATCGCCCTCATATAACTTGCAATAGTCCGCTAGGTCGCCATGCTTCGATAAGGGCATATCCACCAATTCAATCATGGGAATTTGCGCTTTTACCTTTTTGGATACCGCCGTGCCTTTGTCATCTTTATCATAAGCGTATAGTATCCGGCCTTGCCACTTCTCACTAAGTTCTGTGAGTAGTTCGGGCTTGATGGCATGTTCTCCGCCGGTTTGAGCAAAGGCCGGTACACCGTGGTACTGTGCCGATATGGTGCTGATCTCTCCATTGCATAGAACAATTACGCCTTTACTCATGGCGATGGCTTTATCGAGCCAATACCAACACGCCTTATACCCTGGCGATGATACGTATTTGTCTTTTTTGCTGCCATCAGCATTAACAAGGTTATCAAGGAACCGATAACGTAAGCCTGTATCAGTCGGATACCTGGCGGCTCTCCGGCCTTTATGGGTGCACAATTCCCATCCGGCCGCTTCTAATGCTTTGCCGGGTATGCTGTGATCCTGTCCTAGTGCATTAAGGTCGATATATTCTTTGGTTGTATCGGTCGCAGGGTGTAACCCGTGTTCGGGTGTATCAATGCCTAATTTTTTGGCCAGGTCGTATAAGCTCCCTTCATCGTCGCCGGCGTGATATTTATATGCGCCGTGTTCGCCGTCCGGTTGTACAGTTATCTTGAATGACATGCTATCTGACCCCGGCTTGGTTGGATGGTTACATATCCATTGTCCGTTTTGATATTTGAGTGGGCCGCGGCTCTCCAAATTCGCTTTGATCTTATCCCAGGTTGTCATTCTTGCCCTCTCAGGTTGGTTAGTTTGCGGTCAATATGTATCAGTTCGCGGTGTAGTGCGGTCAATACCTGGTTACATTCTCGCATTGTCACGGGTATACCCTCAATCGTGGGACGCTCCTCTTTAAGCTTCCCCCACTCATCAATAAGCCATAGGGTCTCCTTCTTCCAATGGTCATAATAAGATTCGTCGCCATTATTACCATATACATTCATTGTCCTTATCCTGTCGCTAATATCCGGTTACGGCGTTCAATCTCTTCTTGTGATAGTTTGGGCTTGCTTTTGTTTTGTAGCCTAACCCGTCCTACATAGTCCGATATAACGGAAGGACTTTGCATCAAACTAGCGGTCGGGTTCTTGGATCGGTACAATTGGACGGCTTTCTCTAATTCCGTGACGCTGACCATTTTCCCATAATGACCCTGCTCATTTTGGTTTATCTCATCAAAAAACCGCCACTCATCTTTGATCTTCTGCGTCTTCTTACCGCTTAACATGTGTGCAATGTCCCAGGCGCGGCCATTGGTTAACCCAAGTAATTTTGGAATCACCTTAAATAACTCATACGCATTGTCTTTTTGGGCTTTGACTTTTGTTATACCTTCGTCGGATGGCTTCGGTTCGGGTTTTGGTTCGGGCTTGGGGTCTTTACCGTTGCCAATGTCCGTTATGCTATCGGCTTGTTGGTCGGAGATGGATTGAGGAACATAGGGTAAAAGCCGCGCGTCGGATTTATCCGACATAGTATTTTTCTTACTTATAGGGTTCTTATTAAAAGAGTTCTTATTAGTAGCTCTCTCTGAGCTAGGGGGGGTAGCTCTCTCTGAGCTAGGGGGTAGCTCTCTCTGAGCTAGGTCATGCTTAATCTGTTGCAAAACGGCTTGCTTTTGCGTCTCAGTTTCGGCTTTTGCATAGTCCGTATTGTAGGAATATATCCGATTGAGTTGTATCAAGTTGGCTTTACCTTTGCCTTGACTTTTTACAGTGATAAAACCTAGCTTTTTGAGTCCAGTTATCGCCCGTTTAACGCTGGCGACGCTTGTATGCGTTTCTTTTGCAATGGTGGCCTGAGATTTGAAGTATTTTGATCCTTGCCGGCCGATAGTTTGCACTACATTCGTATAGATAGCCAATTCGATAGGCGAAGTTTCCCGTTGTACAATGATAGGGATACGAGCGTAATAGTATAAAACTTCGTCGGTTCCATCTAATTCGTATGATTGATTCGTTGCCATGACTATTCTTCTCCTTCAAGGTCTGATGATTCTTCTACATCGGTTATTCCCTTCGTAAGATGTTCGGTGACGGTATCTATAAACTGGGTCTTGCCGGTTCCTGTGCTACAGGATATCAAGGTTAACTTACCCGTGATAAAACCGGTCACACTCTCGCCATGCCCGTTTAATGGTATTACGCCGTCACTTTTTTTTATCTCTGATAATTCCTTCTTTAGTGCTTCATTTTCTGCTAGTGTTCGCTCAAAACATTCTAGGATAACGTCAACAATATCAGGTTGTGTACTCCTGAGATTATGTCGTTTTTTAAATTCATGTAGGCTTTCTATATCATTGAGTAGCTCATCCAGCACGTCCAACGTCTGAACCATGTCGTTAAACTTGCTTTGAATGTCGCCATTCTTGTACTGTTTGGTATTACGGTGTTTGTCATACATAACTCAAATACTCCTTGAACTAAGAGGCTCTGGTTGCATGGAATAGGGGGTTGTGTTATACTTGGGGTACATATGAGAATATTCTCTGCGTTACCCCTATCCCGGCTTTGTGTTTGCGCACAGAGCCTTCACTTTTTATTTTGTTGTACCTCTCAGTATAACCTAAGTCCTTTTTTGACGCAACTATCTAATGGTGTTAGTTTTGGTCTTCAAACAAACTCGCAGGGTCAACACCTAACACGTTGCAGATAGCAATCATTTTACTAACCCGTAACCACGCATCACCGCGTTCCAGTTGGGATATGGTTTCCCGTCCATAGCCTAGTTGGTCCGCAATGTCCTTTTGCGTGTATCCGAGCGCTTTGCGCCGTTGTTTGAGTTTGGCAATGATGGTTTGCTCATTCATTCGCTATCCTCAAATAATGTCGCAGTTGAGCCCGTTGCCTCGTAAAATTCCCATACTTCCAGAATATGCTGAAACCCGTCAATCATTTGTTGTAGTTCTTGTTTGTTGATTACAAAACTAATCCCTAGCATTGGTGCACCGTCCCCCGTTGGGTGAATGTCAACCTTGACATATTCTCTTGTTAGCGGTCCTCGAACGCTCAGTTTCATCTTGTTAATATTGACAATGATGGCTTGCTCATTCATCGTCTTCACGTTCCTTCCATTGCTCATATGAATGATTCCAATCACTCAATTTGCGCGTGTATTCGATAGTCTGCGGTGTAGGCTGTATTATGTATTTAACATGCCATTGGCCGTACCAATAGAACAAACTCCGTATGATGTAACGCACGTTAGAATCGCGATATTCAAACCCGTGTACGATTGGCAACGGGGTCGGTCTACATTCCGAACATTCGCATAATTCGTTATGATTCATTATTGGCCTCAACTTCATACACTTTTACAAGATAGGTTTTGTACGGGGTAAACATGCCTTCGTTGTCCATTATTTGGAATAGACCTGATGCATAGTTCCCTCTAAAGGATGTTGTTAATTCACGCAATAACTTTGTCTTCGGCTTCGGTTCGTTACCGCGTATGTTCACGGCAATGTATCGTTCCAACCAGGCACAGGTCATAAAATTGTCACCGGCTGCCTTTAGCGCGTCAAGCGCGGTTTGCAAACCATATTCAGGATCATTGACAATGCCATTGAGCGTTTTAAGATGCGAGTATTTAATGACGGTCGGTTCTCCGTCTTCGGTATACAGCAACGGCCAACGGATGTTATCAGGCCATGTCCGCGATGTGTGTAGGTAGCTTTGTAGTGTCGCTGGTTTTTTGCCGGTCATGTCCGCTATCATTTTGATGTCATCTGGCGATGGATCCAATAGGTTTAATGTGTCGCCTATAGTCCATTGCGACAATTCGGCCTGTTCTAACAAATTCTCAATGACCAATTGCGCCGATTCAGTTAAATAGTCGCCGGCGTTTTGTAATTGGTGCATCACGTCTCTATGGTGTTTTGGCGTGTGGTGGTGTGTTTGTACCTGCGTCGGGGTTAATTCGCTATTTTGCGCGTTTTGGGATTCAATTTGGGTATTCATTCGTCGGTTGCTCCTATTATGTTTAGTGCCTGGTCGACGTTATAAACTTTTGGGACCTCATAACCGGTTTGCTCCAATATTTGGGCGTGTAATTTTCGCTGATAGGGAGTCAACCGTCCGCCTTTGTCTTTGACTTCCATCGCGTAGAGTTCGCCACGATAGAATACATATAGATCAATGTTCGTTTCAGCGACCACGACAGCCCCGACTTGAGTCAGGGCTTGAATTATCGCGGTCTCGTTTGCGTCTCGTTTTGCGGCGCGGCGGTGTTTACTCATTCACGACCTCTTTACGTGCGAGTAAATTAGCCTTGACGGTATCAAACCCGTGTTCGATGGGTTCAGCTCCAAATTCATCGGTGTATAACTTCATAGTATTAACGAGGTGGTTTTCGTGTTGGTATAGGAACCGTATATCAATATCATTTTTGATATGTTCCCATAGTGCACCCTTATTGGTCAATCGTTTTTCTAGCATCGTTTGCTCCCAATTTTTTGGTTCTATGGGTGCATCCGCTAAATAGTCGCCTTCGTCCATGTCGTGGAACGCGAACTGTGTTCCATAACCGGCATGAGCCAACGCGCGGCCAATAGCGGCGGTTTCGGCTTTCTCAATTTCACGACCGGCCCATTTTTGGCCTTTGCCCTCTCTAACGGTTGCGTGTCCCGTGGCTAGTGCTTTACCGTCAACTAATACCCACGCCTTTGCTATAATGAGGCTGCCAACCGCTTGTATCTCTGTCTCGATAATGCCGGTCGGTGCTTCTTGACGGAACATTAAAATTCGACCGTTAACTTGCAGGTAGTCCTTACCTGATAATTTTATCATGTAGGGTTGTAAATATTCGGGTACGATTGCCATTGTCTTATCCTTATCCTAAAATGGGATTTCGCCACCATTAGCCGGTGGTAAACTTTGGGCCGTGTTGCCGTCGCTCTTACTCAAAAATTGTACCGAAGTCGCGTTAAGGTCCAAACTGGCCGCGGCTTCTCCGTTGTTATTCATATAGGCGCGTGTGGATACGTTGCCGATAGCCATCACCTGCGAGCCTTTTTTTAGATAGGTGTTGCAGGCTTCCGCCGGTGGCCCGAAGATCGCCACACGATACCATGTTACGCGTTCCCGTTTCTCATTGCTTGCCTTGTCCGTCCAGGACTCAGAGACGGCCACACTAAAATTACAAACCGCTTTGCCGCTCTGCAAATACTTTAATTCAGGGTCGCCCCCTAAATTCCCTACAATGATTGTTTGGTGGTAGCTCATACGTTTGTATCCTTCCATATCATACCGATGCCCTGTGAGATAATACCGTGTTGCGCGGCCTTGTCTTTGAACCACTCATAAGCGGAATATTGGGCGCTATTCATACCCAACTCATTCAAAATAGCGCGTATAGATACATGGTCGCTGGTCAATTTGCGTATCATGTCGCGCTCGGATACATCCGGGTGTTGCTTGAGGTAATTCTTCCATTGCTGGCTGTACGTTTGTTTTTTTGGCATACTGCCTCCTATTGACTATCAATATACAATATTGTATCATATCTATAGTGATATTGCAATATAGAACAAATTAGAACACTACATTAGAGACAGTTGACAAGATACGTAACATGCTGTATACTGTAGGTATAAATAGGAGAAATTCTTCTCCAAACTAGCGCGAAAGCGCAGAAAGGTCTAACGACCATGACAACCTTACAAGCATTACCAATCTCAATCACTTACAAGTCTGCAAAGGCTTTTGACCAAATGGTCGGGAAAATTGCGCGGTCGTTGGGTGTTCAATCGCGGACAAATCGCCTTCGTGCCGAGGCTCTAATGCAAGTTTGGGGCGATTATTCTACTATTGATACAGTGGAATCAACCGGGTTGTATCTTAGTAAAAACTTTTCTCCGAACCTTCGTCGAGCGGTTTATGCAATTCAGTATGCAAATAACACTGGCCGCTTGCATACTTCAGCACAAACTATGATTGATAACTTGAGTGGTTATCAATACGCTAAAATGGTCATTAAGTTTGCCTTAATTGGCACAAACATTAATGACATCGTTCACTATCTTAATGGTAAGCAAGGGTTAGCTCTACCGGTGGCAAGTTAACCCACCAACCCACGACAACAACCCAAGCCCGGCTATGCTGGGATTTTGGGGTAACTGACGATAGAAAGGATAAGATAATGGAACGTAGACGCAAATTATCACGCGCGGAATATGAGGCGCGGAAAAGCAAGGCCGGCTTATTCTGCCGTGTCTGGCAGCTCGAAGTTGGCGATGTGATCGAGGTTACAGAATTAGAGACCTGGGAACATGCTTATGGACGGTCATCGGTACGTGTTGCCAAAAAACATACGATTTTAGCCGGTGACGATTTATTAACCCTCAAACCCGGTCAACAGTACGCGGACATTGCTATACTTGGCGGCCCAAAATATAAAGAATGGTGTATGGATCCCCTACGTCATGCCGATTACGTGCAATTCTCGAATAGATGGTTATGGAAAGAGGCTGAATAATGAAAAGCTATATAGAATTTGCAATGGTTCCAAAAGAAGAAGACCGCTCACTATGGAATGAATCGTGCCAGTTGTGTTTTGGTAAAGTCGATCTTGATAATGTGGATACTGATGATCTTGAGCAATGGCTACGCCATAGTATGCGTCATAGTGGTGTAAGCTCAAATGTAAATTTTACGGTTCGCACACAATCCCATTTTATCATGTTGATGCACGTATACGATTATCTCAATTCGCTTGGCCTAATCAGTGGCATGATTATGACCCAAAATATGATAAATTTTAATGAATTGCGGGAGATAGAATAATGAAACAAAAAATTAATGGTAAGACATACGATATTAAGCCGAACGCGGATCTATCAGGTGCGGATCTATCAGGTGCGTATCTATCAGGCGCGATTCTCACACGCGCGGATCTATCAGGCGCGGATCTCACAGGCGCGATTCTCACACGCGCGGATCTCTACCTGGCGAATCTATCAGGCGCGAATCTGGAACGTGCGTATCTATCAGGCGCGAATCTCTATCGTGCGGATCTCACAGGCGCGGATCTCACAGGCGCGAATCTGGAACGTGCGTATCTATCAGGCGCGAATCTCACACGCGCGGATCTCACAGGCGCGGATCTCACAGGCGCGGATCTCACAGGCGCGAATCTCACAGGCGCGAATCTATCAGGCGCGGATCTCACAGGCGCGAATCTCTATCGTGCGAATTTCTATGGTGCGAAAGGCATCCATTTGTTCTATATCGCGGGCATGTCTTCACGTAGTGATTACGTCTTTGCAGTAGAGCATACCGATATGCTGATGATTAAGGCCGGTTGCTTTTGGGGTACATACGCGGAGTTTCGCGCTAAAGTGATTGCAGAAAAAGGCGCGGATAGCATGTATGTTAGAGTCGGGTTAGTCGGTTTGGATGCATTGAACACATTCTTGTATGGGGAGGATAAGACATCATGACACGAGTCAACAATAGTTACAACATCACCGTGTATGATAACGACAATTTGATGCTACATCACGGCATTGAATTTTTGGACAACGAGACCGACGAACTAATTGAGGTTCGCAATTGGTCTTATATCAGTGAATGGCTTGACCTAAGCGAAGCATTTACGCCTAAAAATGAACATTGCGTAATTTACAATGTGGGCGCGATATTTAACGGTCGCGCGGTATACGGTCGTGACTATGCCATAGTGAGGTTATCATGACGGAATTAGAACGCTTAGAGTTAAAGATTACGCCTGAGATAAAGGATACGTTAGGCTGGTTAAAAAAAGAGCTTAATTGTCGTTCCAATAGCGAAGTGGTTAGGCTGGCTATTGTCAAACTGGCGTTGGATAGCGGTATCAAATTAGAAGACGACACGCCGGCTTGGGGTAGTGGGTTGAATAGAGAGGATAAGCCATCATGATAATTAACCTCAAAACTGTAGCTCAAGAAGCTATTCAGCAATGTGATGACTTCCCAGGGTTGCCAATGTTGATGGCTATCAATGACACCCGTCACCGGTTAACCGTTGCTGATAAATATACTCAGGAAGATGTGCTCTATCAGGTAGCACTAATGCGCGGCTCACGTCGGGGCAATTTAAACCGTAATTTTAGAATAGGGGAGTGGTAAAATGAAGGCTGAAAAGGTTCTAATTCCAATCGGGATTGCAGAAGATCCGACCTGGTGCAGGGCAATTTCTATAAACAATGATATGACTGTTCTCGACGTTAGTCAAAAGTTGACCATCGGCAATTTGAAGAACAGTGTTGGAGAGCGCCTAATGACATTACTCCTAGACGGCTATATATTACGTGTCGTTAGTGATAAGACCAACATGTTTATCGAGGCGGTGCATGAAGATTACCTTTTAGCAAACTATGATGCACAACAAGAAGGAGAGTAACTAGCATGATCGAGTTAAACGAAGAACAAGAAAACAAGTTTTTGATCGGTGTCGTTGAGGCGCGGGCCGCGTTGGTGGCAATATTGAATATCACGGCTGATGAAGAATATCGCGCGGACCTGCGGCAGGTGATCGCCAGCATTACCGACTTGCAAGACAAATATTCACCGCTGCCATTCTGATGCACATCTTATTCTGTTGTGGTCTGTGGTTGGTGGTATCCTTTGCCGGGTCGCTATTGATAGCAAAGTTTATCAAGGTTGGCAAGGGATAAACGCAAAACGCGCGACTAGCTGGGTAGTAGTCGCGCGTTTTATAGGATAAGGCGGGTAATGAATCCGCATTATCAGTCTAACAGATATTA
>Ga0316190_10000031_pt1 | contig 75694 bp, 72 predicted proteins | sample Eddworburrow2_MG_FD_204929 | JGI IMG/M metagenome (GOLD analysis project Ga0316190, IMG submission 204929) | Coastal sediment microbial communities from Maine, United States - Eddy worm burrow 2 | ecosystem: Environmental > Aquatic > Marine > Coastal > Sediment | place: USA: Maine | collected...
TCCGAGCGCAGCCCGTGGATCTGGTCGATAAGGTTGAGCAAGACGGGCACGTCCTCCTCATCAAAGCCGAGTTCGTCTTCCAGATTGCAGATCAGCACCGCGCGGGCGAGATCCGCCTCCGTATAACTTTGGCGCACTTGGTCCACCGGCTTGATCAGCCCTTGGGAAACAAAGACACGTAACCGCGTCACTGTGAGGCGCGACACGCGGGCGATGAGGTCCTGCTCGGTCAGCATCACGCTTGCTCCCTCAATTTGCGGCGCGGATCGTAGCTATGCGTTTGCTTCCATTCCTCCGCGAACCGCTTGAGATCGTCATCGATGGTCTCGGGCATCACGACACTGAGCTTCACACGCTGGTCGCCCTTGCCGTTCACGCCGCGGCCCTTGAGCCGCAGCGTCTGCCCGGAACTCGCGCCCGCAGGCACGGTCATGGCCACGCGCCCACTAATCGTCGGCACCTCGACCTTGCCACCGAGCACAGCCTCATCGAGGCTGATCGGCAGCTCGACCACGATGTCGCTGCCCTCGCGCGAGAACACTGGATGCGGCTTCACACCGACCTCGACCAGCGCGTCGCCGGGGGGGCCCTCGCCGAGCCCTGGGTGCCCCTTGCCCTTGAGCCGCAGCACTTGGCCTTCGATCACACCGGCAGGAATGGTCACATCCAGTGTGCTGCCGTCAGGAAGCGTGATCCGCGTCTTGGTGCCGTTCACCGCATCCAAAAAGTCGATATCGAGATGGTATTGTGCGTCTTGACCTGGCATCGAAAAGCGAGCGCCTCCCCGGGCCCCACGGCCATGCATGCCGGCACCGCCGCGGAACATGTCCCCAAAGAGATCGCTGAAATCGCCCATATCCTCGTAGCCGGCGGCCGAGCGATACTGCGTGCCTTCTGGACCACCAGCATATTCACGATAGTACCGTGCTTCCGGCTTCTCCTGCCCGCTCGCATCGATCTCGCCCCGGTCGTATTTCCCGCGCCGATCCTGGTCATTAAGGATCGAATAGGCCTGGGAGACTTCCTTGAATTTTTCCTCGGCCGTCTTGTCGCCAGGATTCAAGTCCGGATGCAGCTTCTTGGCGAGCTTCCGGTAGGCCTTGGTGATTTCATCGGCGCTGGCGGTCTTCGCCACGCTAAGAACGGAATAGAGATCCTCTGCCATCGATACTCTGGGTCTGGGCCAATCTTAGGGCTTGTGGGATTCGGAAAAAGGTGGGTTCCAAGAGCGGGGTTTACCGCAAACGGCGGCGCGTGTCCTTTCAGTCAAGGTGATTTGGGCATCGTTCTTTCGTTCGGCAAGTTCTTGAGGTAATAACACGCACCAGCCGTTCAACTTGCCACGAGTTGGGCCGACGTTCCGACCCGTATCTCGGGCTCAAGGTCCAACATGCCCGCCAGCGTCTTGAAGCGCCGGCTGACCCGCTCGCCTTCGAGATTGGCGTAATGCTCGGGGAGCGTCCAGACTAGGCGGTCGCCCTCATAGGCGAGAGGCGTGTGCGGCAGGACCCCAGGCATCGCCGCTGATACCATATGCGCGGCGCGGAACGCAGCCCCAAGCATGCGCGCGCGCTTTAAGGCATCTTTGTCGACAAGTTGCACGAGTCCCTGGCTCAGTTCGTCGTTCACCAGCCCTTCATTGCGGTAATAGGCGGTGAGAGCCAGGAAGGCACGCCCAGGATGATCGACACCGACGAGATCTCCATTGGCGACCAGATTGAGGCTCTGTGCCCCGCGATAGTCCGGATGGGCGCGCCAACCGATATCCGATAGCAAACAGGCTGCGTGCCGAAGCCGCGTCTGTTCGGGCGTCTCCACAGGGCCTGGCACGCGAAACAGACTGTCGGTCCAAGCCAGTAATTCGATTGCGTTCTCGACAGACCGAGACCGCTGCGTCGCCAGCGTACGGCAAGCTTCGATAAGTGGATCCTTGGTGCGCTCCTCAGCACTCAACAGGCTGTAAAGCAGCCCCTCTCGAATACCGAAGACGGAAACGACAATAGCCCGCGGCTTCATCTGCTTCATCAACCGCTCAAGCACGAGCGCACCGTAGGGGACAGTCTCCCGCCGCGCGCTGGAGATATCGCGGATGCCGGACAGCCCATCCAGCGATTGACCATGAAGCTGGGAGGCGAACTTTTGGGCCTCCTGCGCGCCTATCCGGTAATTGTGCATCACGCGCAAGGGATAGTTCGTCTGTATCATGTGCAGCCGGGCAAAGGCCCGCCAGGTCCCACCAATCGCATAGAAGTCGCGGCCCCGGCCCTTCTCCAGCCAGTCCACTTTGGCGAATTCCGAATCGATGATTTCGCGCGACTTTTTCATGTTGCCCCCAGAGGCATCCATTAAGCGCAAGCCGCCAAGCGGCATGGTTAGAGCATCGGACAGGCGCCCGCCGCGAACATCGATAAGCTCAAGACTCCCACCGCCCAGATCGCCCACAAACCCATCGGCAGCGTAGATGCCGGACACAACGCCGAGCGCCGCCAGCTCCGCTTCCATTGTGCCCGATAACACCGTGATCTTGGTGCCCAAGACATGCTCGGCTTTGGCTATGAACTCGGGGCCGTTTGTCGCCTCGCGTGCAGCCGCCGTGGCGATAACCTCGATCCGGTGCACATGAAGCTGCTCAATCAGCGCACGGAACCGGCGGAGCGCCCGCAGGGCCCGCGCGACGCCACCCGCCTCGAGGTTGCCCGTCGTCGCGATCGAGCGCCCCAAGCCGCAAAGGACTTTCTCGTTATAGAGCGGCGCCGGCGCATGCGAGGCGCTGTCGTAGACAATCAGCCGAACCGAGTTCGAGCCGATATCCACCACTGCGACCGGCGCGCTTTTCTTCGTCCCAGACATGATGAGAGACTAGAGGCTCTCCACAACGCCCGTAAAGCGCGGAGGCATGTTTTCCGGTAGAGAAGTGCCCCTGCCTGAGAGACTTGGATTGGTCATGAAGTAGTTCTGAGCACTGAATGGCTCCTCACCCTCTTCGACCTCAATCCGGGCCGAGCCCCCATCGGGCAGAACACGCCAGCTCTGAAGGTTGTCCTTGAGATTTGCAACCATGATTTGATCGAGAATTTGTTCGTGTACAGTGGGGTTCTTGATGGGCGTCATCGCCTCGACCCGGCGATTGAGATTCCGCTGCATCATGTCGGCGGAACTAATGTAAACCGCCGCCTTGCGGTGCGGCAGCCCATACCCGGCGCCGAAGCAGTAGATCCGGGAATGCTCAAGGAAGCGCCCGACAATACTCTTCACGTGAATATTCTCCGACAGGCCTGGGACGCCGGGCCGCAAGCAGCAAATACCACGGCATACGAGATCGATTTCCACGCCTGCCTGGCTCGCTTCGTAGAGCCCATCGATAATTTCCGGGTCCACGATGGAGTTCATTTTCATCCAGATGGCGGCGGGACGGCCTGCTTTGGCGTGATACATCTCCTCGCGGATGTGATCGAGGATACGCGCACGGATGCCGCCCGGTGAGACGGCCATGGCCTCAAGCTCGGCTGGTTCTGCGTAACCCGTCACATAGTTGAAAATGCGTGACAAATCGTTGCCGATATATCGCTCAGCCGTGAAGTAGGACAGGTCCGTATAGATCTTGGCCGTCACCGAGTGGTAGTTGCCGGTGCCAACATGGCAATAGGTTGCCAGTTCACCGCGTTCGCGGCGCACGATCAGACTGAGCTTGGCATGGGTTTTCAACTCGATGAAGCCATAGACGACCTGGACGCCCGCGCTTTCAAGATCGCGCGCCCATTTGATATTCGCCTCTTCGTCAAAACGGGCCTTCAGCTCCACCACGGCTGTGACCGATTTACCGGCATCTGCCGCATCCTTCAGGGCCTCGATGATCGGCGAGGTCTTGCTGGTGCGATACAGGGTCCATTTGATAGCGACCACGTCAGGGTCGGCAGCCGCCTGTTTCAAGAACTGGAGCACCACATCGAAGGACTCGTATGGGTGATGAACCACGATGTCCTTTTTGGCGATGGCCGCGAAGCAATCCCCATGGTGCTCGCGAATACGCTCCGGAAAACGGCTGACATAGGGCTCGAACTTCAAATCCGGGCGATCTGCGACGATCAACTGATCCGTATCCGCCAGACCAATCAACCCCTTCTGCACGAAGCTCTCACGCTCCGTGACCTTCAGCTCTTGCATCACGAAGCGCTGAAGCCGCGAAGGCATTGTGGCTTCCATTTCGAGCCGGATTACCGACCCGCGCTTCCGGCGCTTCAATGCAGATTCGAAGACGCGGACCAGGTCCTCGGCCTCTTCCTGAACCTCGATATCGCTGTCGCGCACGACTCTAAACGCACCCTGGCTCCGCACCCGATAGCCAGGGAACAGCCGCGAAACGAAAATACCGACCACTGTCTCAAGCCGGATGAAGCGAATAGGTGCGCCCTCGTCCGCCTCCTGAGGCAGGCGGATGAAGCGATCGAGCTGTGGCGGAATTGGTAGTAGCGCGTGCATGGTCCGGAACGAGCCTTCGCGCACCAGTTCCAGGCCAAGTGAAAAGCCAAAGTTCGGAATGAAGGGGAACGGATGGGCGGGATCGACGGCGATCGGCGTCAGCACGGGGAAGATTTGGTTGAGGAAATGATCCTCGAGCCAATTGCGCTCGGTGTCGGCAAGCTGATCGGAGCTGAGCACGTGAATGCCTGCTTCGCCGAGCGAGGCCTCCAACGTGACCCATCTCTCCTGCTGATGCGCAGTAAGCTCGGCGACTGAACGGTTGATCCGGTCGAGTTGCTGAACAGGCGTCAGGCCGTCTTGGCTCGGGGTCTCGATACCCGCCACGACCTGCGCACGCAAACCCGCCACGCGGACCATATAGAATTCGTCGAGATTGTTGGCCGAGATCGACAGAAAGCGGAGGCGCTCAAGCAAAGGCTGACGCTCGTTCTCCGCCTCCTCCATGACGCGCTTGTTGAAGTTAAGCCAGGACAGCTCACGATTGAAATAACGACTTGGACCATAGGCCGCGATGCGGGCGGCTGCGCTCTCCGGCTCGATCCTCTCCGGCACGTTCATTGATACCCTCTTGAAACTAAACGCATTGCACCCAGCGGCCTCTTCGATAGCAGCAAGATGTTAGGGCCCTAACTGTATCATTAGGATAACAAAAAACGCCAATTTCGCAGGACTACTCAATCGTCGCGGCACTCTCAAGCGCTTCCGCCACCAATTGGCGGCTAATCTTGCGGCCCGAGCGCAGCGCCGCCCGGTCGACGGCATCCACGGCCGCAGCGGCGGCCTCAAGCGAGCGTTCAACCCGACGCGCCAAGAACTCAAGCACAGCCGGGTCGATTGCGAGTTGGCGGTCCGAGAAATGCTTCAGCATCACCGTGCGCAAGAGGGCCTCGTCCGGCGCGCCGATTTCCGTCACAGGGACAGCGCTGAGCCGAGAAACGAGGTCCGGCAACGCAAATCCCCAGCGGTTGGGGCGTGTCCGCGCGGTCAGCAGGACAGAAAAGTCATTCTCTCGAGCGAGATTCAGCAGATGAAACAAAACCTTTTCGTCATAGCCCGCGCGGTCCGCGTCCTCCACCGCAATGGGCGCTTCTGGAGTACGGGCATTCAACCGCGCAAAGCCAAGGGTCGCGGGATCAAGGATTTCAGCGCGCGATCGCTCCTGCCAAACGCCCAAAAGATGCGTCTTTCCGCTCGCCGGCGGGCCGACGAGCACCTGCACCGGCTGCGGCCAATCCGGCCAAGCATCGATCAACTTGACCGCCGCCAGGTTGCATTCGCTGACAAGGAAGTCCTCGGCGCCCAGGGCCGCCCGATGCGGCAGATCGAAAGCGAGCTGATCAAGGCTCACGATGTCCGGACCCCGGGCCGGGAGGCGCCAGCCGAGCCGTCCGTCCGGCTTGATGCGCGTGGCTGAGGGGCTGGTTCGTAGCTCATCATGTGCCGGAGCCAACCCCAGAAATAGGCAAAGGCCGACAGGATCGTAAGGGCGCCCGTAACCCAGATTAAGACCCCGATGAGCCCTTGAAGCCCAAGTCCGAGCCCAAGCTCGGCGAGCACCAAGCCCACCAAAGAGATTTGCGCGAAGGTGTTGACCTTGCTGATCCAGAGCGGCTTCACCAGGACCGGGCGCTGCATCAGCCAAGCCAGTTCGATCGCACCCACAATCAGAACGTCACGGCTGACCACGACAATGACGAGCCATACGGGCAAATACCCCGCTAGCCCCAAGGTCACAAACATCGTGACCAGAAGGGCCTTATCGGCGATGGGGTCGAGATAAGCGCCAAGCTCCGTATGCCAGCCATAGCGCTTGGCCAGATAGCCATCCGCCGCGTCAGATATCCCTGCAAGCATGAACACGACGAAGGCCGCGAAAAAATCGTGATCGATAATCAACCACGTCAAAAGCGGGACTGAGGCGATCCGTGCAAACGTGATCGTATTTGGGATATTCAACGGCGCTTCTCCCAAGCGTCTTCGCAACGTCCTGAATTTTTGTCAGCAAAACTAGCAGACTGCCATCCCATCGCAGTGGATTTTCGGCGGCAGCTGTATCTAGCCGGAAGGTAGGACAAGCGAGTTTTCCTTGCGAAAAAGGCGAGCCCGCTTGGCCCGAACATAGACAGCAGCGGATTGACAGGCCCGGCGATGAGCCCGAGGTCAGCGCCGCGGCTCTGACTATGGCAACAAGACTCAGTTTCATGGAAACCAGCGCCAAGCATCTGAAACTTATGCCCTACGCTGCCACGCCCTACAGATCGATGTCCGCGCCCCCGCACTGGTCTCCTTGCCCTCCCTTGCAATCAACGAGCGTCCGCGTTCCACCTTATCCATCTCTTGCCTGCCGACCTCTTGCCTGCCAAGACCTCGCCTGCCAAGAGTGTTATGCCAAATCTGTCGAACGTGCATCCCACGCGGCCACGCTGCCCCCAATATCCAAAGCCCTGAGAATTCAAGGCCCATAAGCTCAAATGTCCCAGTCCAAGGATAAGCCTCTGACCTACCACGAGGCCGGCGTCGATATCGACGCTGGGAACGCCCTTGTGGACACAATCGGGCCGCTCGCCGCGAAGACAAAGCGCGCAGGTGTGCTGGGAGCCCTCGGAGGCTTTGGCGGTCTGTTCGATCTCAAGGCCTGCGGCTTTCAGGACCCGGTCCTCGTCGCCGCGACCGACGGCGTCGGCACGAAGCTCAAACTTGCGATCGACACCGGGGTGCACGGAGGGATCGGGATCGACCTTGTGGCGATGAGCGTCAACGATCTTGTGGTCCAAGGCGCAGAGCCCCTCTTCTTCCTCGACTACTTCGCCACAGGCAAGCTCGAGGTGGACGTCGCTTCGTCCGTGGTCGCCAGTATCGCGGAGGGCTGCGCCGAAGCGGGCTGCGCGCTGATCGGTGGCGAGACGGCCGAAATGCCGGGGTTTTATGGAGACGGCGACTACGACCTTGCGGGTTTCGCGGTGGGTGCCGTGGAACGCGATGCGATCCTGCCCCGGCGCGACCTCACCGCAGGTGACGTTCTGATCGGCCTCCCCTCTTCCGGCGTTCACGCTAACGGGTTTTCGCTCGTGCGCCGCGTTGTGGCGAAGAGCGGCCTTAGCTGGGACGATCCGGCACCGTTCGCGCCCAGCGCGACCCTCGGCGAAACACTTCTCACGCCGACGCGTATCTATGTGCGCCACGTGCTTGAAACGATTCGCAGTCATCTGGGCGCCGTGAAGGCGCTCTGCCACATCACCGGCGGTGGGCTGATCGACAATTTGCCGCGTATCCTCCCCGAAACGCTAACAGCCGTGATCGACACACCTGCTATCGGCATGCCGCCGGTCTTCACATGGCTCCAGGCCGAAGCGCGGCTCGACGCGCATGAAATGTTCCGCACGTTCAATTGCGGCGTCGGCATGGTGCTGGTCGTGGGGACCGCGCAACTCGATGGTGTCCTCAAGACTCTTGGGCCTGAGGCACGCCCGATCGGGATCCTCAAAGAGCGCGGCGGCGGCATGGCCGTGCAGCTCAGCGGCACGGATATCTCCCCATGAGCGAAAAGAAGCGTGTCGGCGTTCTGATTTCCGGCCGTGGCAGTAACCTGCAAGCGCTGATCGATGCGGCGAATACGCCCGACTACCCCGCAACGCTCGCGCTCGTGATTTCCAATGTCCCCGGCGCGCAAGGCCTCGCGCGTGCCGAGGAGGCCGGCATTCCCACCTGCGCCATCGATCACAAACCGTTCCGGGGCCGCGAAGACTTCGAGGCAGCGCTCGACGAGGCACTCAATGCGGCCGGCGTTGAACTCTTATGCAATGCGGGCTTTATGCGGCTCTTGACGGAAGGGTTCGTTGCGCGCTGGCTGAACCGCCATCTCAATATCCACCCGTCCCTCCTGCCCGCGTTCAAAGGGCTCAACACCCACGCAAGAGTGCTTGAGGCCGGCGCACGGATCGCCGGATGCACGGTCCACTTCGTCCGGGCGGCCATGGACGATGGACCGATCATCGCCCAAGCGGCCGTGCCCGTGCTTCCGGAGGATACGGAAGACATTCTGGCAGACCGCGTGCTTGCCGCTGAGCACCAACTCTACCCCCATGCGCTCAGTCTGGTCGCCTCGGGCCAAGTTCGCGTTGAGGATGAACGCGTCGTCGGTATTCCTGGGGCTGGAGAGGATTTCGCCCTCTTTTCGCCGCCGCGTCCAGGCAGGTTTTGATTGTACCGGCAGAACGATGCAAAATAGCCCGCCAAGCGGAAAACTTGATGCATCGCAAGATTGTGGCTCGGGGCCCATAGACAATGCTGACAGCTGGATGCTAGGAACAAAGGCTATTCAAATGATCTCCGTAGCTGTATTTCGCGCGCAGAAGTCTTGCGCCTGCGATCATTGCCGGAGACCGGCTTCTGATCTTTTGATTGTGGAGCGCGCCTCCTCCGGCACTCACGGCCCAACAATAAAAGGGAAGACGTAAATGGCGGACATGTCGGTCGCCTATTCTCCGTCGCACGGGCTCGGCGAAGAGCAGAGCATTTGGTTCAAGCTTACGCCTCTCTTGAACCAGGAGAACCCCATGCAGGTTCTCACGGCGCTATGCGAAAAATACAATGGCGTCATCCCTATCAATCTGAAGAACCAGCGTATTGTTCTTTTGAGCGAGCCAGAGCACGCCGAGCGCGTTCTCGTGACCAACGCCGACAACTACACAAAATATTTCGACGGGCTGCGTCCAATTTTCGGCCGCAGCATGATCACCATCGATGGAGCGCTGTGGCAGAAAATCCGTATTCCTCAGCAACCGGCCTTTCACCCTCAAATGTTCGAGGAGTACTTCCCTTATCTGATGTCGGCCATCGATTCGAAGATGGAGCGCTGGAAGACATTCGCCGAGACCGGCGAGACCATCGAGATGGTGGAAGAGACCTGGACGCTTGCCGCTGAAATGGTGTGCAAGGCGCTGTTCGACCGCGAAATGCCCTTCAACCCGCATTTCGTCTTCAAACAGGTCAAGACCTATACTGACGTGATGAACCACAAATCGGTCCGCCTCAAAAGCGTGCGGGGCGAGCTCGTGGAAATCACAGCCGAAGACACGGCGAAGGCCATGGAAGTCTGGCATTCGATCCCGGACATGGTGATGAGCGCAAACGTTCTCGAAAACCGCGAGAAGACTTTGCTCACCATGCTGAAAGACGCCGAAGCCGATCCCGATTTCCCTGAGTTCGACCATCGTCAGGTGGTAGACGAGATGAAGCAATATCTCTGGGCGGGCACTGAAACCACGGCGCTGACACTTGCCTGGTCGCTCTATCTTCTATCGCAGCACCCTGAAGCTTTGGACCGCATCCGGGAAGAAGCCCATAGTGTGTGCGGCGATAGTGATCCGCAGTGGAACCAGGTACAGCAGCTTAGCTACACACGCATGGTCATCCAGGAGACGATGCGTCTGTTCCCGCCGATTTGGGGGCTGATTCGAATTGCCGCTGACGACGACGACATTGCCGGCCACAAGGTCAAGGCGGGAGATAAGGTCGTGATTCTGTCCTATATCGCCCATCACAGTCCGAAATATTGGACAGACCCGGAGAAGTTCGATCCGGAGCGTTTTGCGCCGGAGCGCGCCAAGAAGCGCCGGAAATATTCCTACCTGCCGTTCGCGGCCGGAAAGCGCGCCTGCATTGGCGGGGCACTGTCACAGATCGAAAATACGCTGGCTCTCGTGCAACTCCTGCGCCGCTTCACCCCCGAATATGTGGGACCGAAGCCTGCGAAGATCCACGCGACCGTGACGCTCAGCCCCAAAGGGGGCCTGCCCTTCCGCATCCGCGCGCTGAGCTAGGACGGCCCAGCCGGCAGCGCTTCCATCAACATCGGGCAGCCAAGCGTCTTCTCAAGCGCGCTGATCAGTTCTTTCTCGGTATCGACGGCAACGTAGAGCCCGCCGCTTTCTTCGGCGAGGCACCGCGCCTCGACAATGCTGTGCTCACCCGTCCAGGTGAATCCCTTCACACGCAGACCGATGACATGGACCGTAAGCTGAAACGCGCGCGCATGAAGCTCTTTGCCAAGCACGCAAGGCTTGCCCCCACACGTCTCCCCTCCATCGGTCAGCACCACAATGAGGCCAGGCTTGGCCTCGAAGTCGAGAGCCTCAGCGGCCTGCGCAACGGCTTCAGCCAGTGGCGTTTGACCCGCCGGTGTCAAGCCGCGCACAGTATTGAGGATCGGTTCGGCCGCGTCTGAGGCAGGCCTGAGATCAAGCTGTACGTTGTGCACTGATCATAGGGGTCGGGCCCATAGGTGATTAGCCCAACGCGGCGCATTCGCGTCACAGGGGGAAGAACCTTGGCGAGCGCAAGACGCACCTTGTCGATGAGACTGACTGCTTGAGGGTTTTCACTGCCATAGCCCCAGCCATTGCCAGACATCGACCCCGAAGCATCGAACACCAGCATCGCGTCTTCGGTGCAAGGCGCGCGCACATCCGGGGCCGCCAGCGCAGGCACCATTGCGGCAACCGCAGCCACAACGAGCGTGACAGCGGCAGGCCGCATGTATTGGGCGAAGAAAACCATGGCCGCTGGAGTGTACCCCAACGGGGGAGCATGGCATTGAAACTTGGAGCCTGGAATTTGAAACCTAGAATGAGCTCTGGACGGCAAGCATGGGTCGAAGACGAACCATGCTCTACCCGACGATTTCGCTTTTCTTGAAGCAAAGGTCGATTTCTCGCGCCGCGCTCTCGGGGCTGTCCGACCCATGGACGGAGTTGCGCTGCAGGCTGACGGCGAAGTCCTTGCGGATCGTACCCGGATCGGCTTCGAGCGGATTTGTCTTACCCATGGCAGCGCGGTTGCGCGCAATGGCATCCTCGCCCTCGAGCACCTGAAGCACGATCGGCCCAGAGGCCATGAATACGACGAGGTCTTTGAAGAATTCCCTCTTCTTATGCATCTCGTAGAATTCCTGAGCTTCTTTCTTTTTCCACCAGACGCGCTTTTGCGCGATCACCCGGAGCCCGGCTCCTTCCAGGCGCGCTACGATTAGCCCCGTGATGTTCCGCTCAGTAGCGTCGGGTTTGATAATCGACAGCGTACGTTCGATGCCCATAGTCTTAAGTCCTTTTATTCTTTGATTTCTTCGGTATTTTTGATGCTTGGCCGGGCTTATAGCCATCACTCATGACAGCCACAAGGTGCCAAAGCCAAAATCAATGGGTTGTTATTGTGAATGCCCTGGGCGCGTTGCCTAAAGGACGCAGTGGGGAGATGCCCATGATCTATGTCACAATTAAGGTTCTACTGACGAGCGTTCTCGTCGTCGCTGTCTCCGAGGCAGCCAAACGCAGCACCCTTTTCGGTGCGCTGATCGCCTCGATCCCGCTCACCTCCGTCCTGGCCATGGTCTGGCTCTATATCGATACGGGGGATGCGGAGAAGGTCGCCCGGCTCGCCTCTGGCATATTCTGGCTCGTGCTTCCCTCGCTGGTGCTGTTCATCAGCCTGCCGATCCTCATCCGGGCGGGCGTCGACTTCTATGCGAGTCTTGCAGCCTCCATCGCCCTGACAGTTGCGGCCTATTTCGCCATGCTCCACGTGCTTCGTCTTGTTGGGATTGAGATTTAAGCGGGCTCACACAGGTTGCTGCCAGCACCCGTCTTCGTCTTGCTGCCAATAGCTCACCGAATAACCTCGCTCCTTGGCCGCTTGCCAAACCTCGCGCGCTCGCGCCACAGCCGTCTCATCATGGCCATCGAAGATATGCACGACCCGCGTATAGAGGCTCGCATCTGCTGCCATCGCGCCGTCAACGAGGAAGCGGACTGCCGCCCCGTTCGGATTATCGTCATCGTCCGTGAGATAGATTGGCTGCGCCGCTGCCATGCCGTCGCTTGCCGCACCATGAGGCAAGAAGCTGTCCTCACGGTAGGTCCATAGCGCGGTGTTGAGGGCTTCTACCCGTTCCTTGCTGGCCGCTTGCACGACAGCATGCCAGCCGCGCTCCAATGATCGTTCCAGCAACGCGGGCAACACCTGCTCCAGTGAGCGGTTTTCCAACTGGTAGAAATAGACCTCCGTCTCGCCGCTCATCGTGAGCGCGCTTTCACGTAAGGGTTCGCGCCTTTGCGCAAGTTGAAGCGGATCGGCACGCCGCGCAAATCGAATGTCTCGCGCAGCCCGTTTACCAGATAGCGCACATACGAATCCGGCAGCGCCTTAGGCACGGAGCAGAATGCGATGAACGTGGGTGGCCGCGCATTGGCTTGCGTCATGTAGCGAATTTTCACGCGGCGCCCAGACACGGCCGGCGGCGGATGCGCATCGATCATCGCGCTGAGCCAATCGTTCAGCGCCGCCGTCGGTAGCCGCTTATTCCACACCCCGTCCGCGGCCAGCACAGCGTCCATCAGCCGGTCGACGCCCTTGCCGCTCTTGGCCGAAAGCGTGATCAGCGAAACGCCCCTCACCTGCGGCAGCAGCCGCTCACAGATCTCACGCAATTCAGCGAGCCGCGCCTGTTTGTCCGGCACGAGGTCCCATTTATTGATGGCGATGACGAGGGCACGGCCCTCCTGCGCGATGAGAGCGGCAATCTGCAGGTCCTGCTTCTCGAAGGGCTGCTGCGCATCGAGCAACACCACCACCACCTCGGCGAACTTGATAGCCCTCAGCGTGTCGCCGACCGAAAGGACCTCCGCGCGGGCCTCAATGCGCGCCTTGCGACGCAAGCCCGCCGTATCGAACACCCGCAAGCGGCGCGTTCCCCAGGCGATCTCAGAGGCAACGGAGTCGCGCGTAATGCCAGCCTCGGGGCCTGTGATCATGCGCTCTTCGCCCAGAAGCGCATTCACGAGCGTCGACTTGCCCACATTGGGTCGCCCGGCAATGGCGATCCGCAAGGGATAGACGCCGTCCTCATCCGGCTGAACATCTGCTTCAGCCTCCTCTTGGCTGTTCCTGCAGACCTCCGCAATGGCCTCGGAGACATCGCCAACACCCGTTGCATGTTCGGCGGAAATGGCCAGAGGCTCTCCAAGTCCGAGCGAAAATGCTTCATAGAACCCTGGCTCGGCCGCCCGCCCTTCCGACTTGTTGACCGCGAGCACAACGGGCTTGCCATGCTTGCGCACAAGGTCGGCGAAGATCTCGTCAGCGGCGGTCACGCCGGCCCGGGCATCGATCATGAACAGCACAAGGTCGGCCTGGACGATGGCCGCTTCGGTTTGCAGACGCATCCGGGCGGTGAGCCCGTCGTCGCCGGAATCGAGGCCCGCAGTGTCGATCAGCGTCAGCGCGCAGCCATCGAGTGTCACCTCGGCCTCGCGCCGGTCACGAGTCAGCCCAGGCTGGTCGTCCACAAGCGCCAGCCGCCGTCCCGCGAGCCGGTTGAATAGTGTGGACTTGCCAACATTCGGCCGTCCGACAATGGCGACATTGAAAGACATGTGCTCGTGCTCGGTACACGCGATGGGTTCAAACAGGCTCGACGCGCCCGCTGCGTTCTCAAAAACAAAAACTGGGAGCAATCAGATCGGTATTACCCGAAAGGCCAGACACCAGTCCAGATTTCACCACGCGCCGCGGCGAAACGCTAATTAGTCGTCGAGCTGCTTGGCGCGGTGGAATGGCTGACAATCAGCGAAAGCATCATCGAGGCCCGCTGGCGCATGTTCTGCGGCGTCTGCGGATCGCCAAGAAGAGCGGTGAACTGTTCCTCGGCGGCGCGATAATCCTTGTGCTGATAGGCGGACAGCCCCAGCAAATCGCGGGCGGAAAACCGCCAGGCGCTCGTCCCCTCCGCAAGGCCGTCCAGACGCGTCTCCATCTCGAGATAGTCCGCTTCATCGAGCCGCAGCGTCGCGGCCTGAAGCGTCGCCAAGCCTTGCAGGATCGGATCGACACTGCGGTCCTTGGCCAAGGTCTCAAAGGCCTCAACCGCCTCCTTGATCTTGCCGGCCTTGGCCTGGCCGGAGGCGAGCTGGAAACGGGAGAGCACGCGATAGCCTTTCGGTCCGTCCTGCGACAGCGCTTCGAAGGCTTCGTTCGCCTTGGTCTGATCGGAGTCACTCTCGAAGGCGAGGGCACGCACGAACTCATCGCCTGCGGCGTTGGCCTTGCGCTCCTGGACATAGGTCCAACCCTTATAGAGTGCGACTCCGCCAATCAGCACGACCACAAAGCCGATGATATAGATACCGAGCCTGTCCCACAGCGCCTTGTAGCGCTCCTTGCGCACCGCCTCGTCGACCTCGCGAATGAAACTGTTATCGGTCATGTGGTTAAGGGCTCTTTTGGCTATGGGCTCTCTGGAATCACAATGGTTTGGCGACCGGTGGAATAAGCGCGACCGCCTGCCACGCCGTATAGTGAAGGCTGGATGCTCGCGCAAGGCTCAAAGGCGCAGCACCCGGCCCAAGTCATGGCGCGGACCGCTGGACCCGAAGACGTTAACTCGCTGACACTTTTTTCTTTTTTGGGATTTCAACCACCTCATCGAGCATGGGATAGGTGTGCTCGCCTGAGGGGAAACTACGCTCGCGGACGTCGGCGGAATAGGCCCTCACGGCATCCTCAACGGCGAACCGGAGCTGAGCATATTCCTTCACGAATTTCGGCACGCGTGGGGAGAGCCCCAGCATATCCTCAAGCACCAGGACCTGTCCGTCACACTCCGCGGATGCGCCAATGCCGATTGTCGGGACCGGCACAGCCCGTGTGATCCGCGCCGCAAGCCGCTCGGCGATCGCCTCGATGACCATAGCGAAGGCACCTGCCTCGGCAACGGCTCGCGCATCGTCTTCAAATCGGGCCCACTCGGCGCGGCGGCGTCCGCGCGCGGCAAAGCCGCCAAGCTGATTCACCGCCTGGGGCGTCATGCCGATATGCGCCATCACCGGAACGCCGCGAGCGGTCAGATATTCGATCGTCTCGGCCATCTGCACGCCGCCTTCGAGCTTCACGGCACCGCAGCCTGTCTCTTTCAAGATGCGCGCGGCGCTGCGAAAAGCCACCGCAGGGCTCTCTTCATAGGAACCAAAGGGCATATCGACGACGACGAGCGCCCGCTCCGAGGCGCGCACCACGGCCTTTGCATGCGCGATCATCAGATCGAGCGGCACGGGCACCGTGGTCTCCAGGCCATACATCACCATGCCCAGCGAATCCCCCACCATGAGAATGTCCACATGAGGGTCGATGAGACTTGCAGACTGCGCGTGATACGACGTGAGCACCACGATGGGCACGCCGCCTTTACGCTTAGCGATGTCCGGCGCTGTGATGCGCTTGATGACGGTCTGATGCGACACGGGATCTCAACCTCGCAAAATCGTTCGTTGGGGCCGTCTTGTGACTGAGATATGGCAATTATCGCAGCGCAAAAACAGGGCTGCAAGAGTGCAGGCTTAATGCCGGAATGCCAGCCTAAACGGGCCTTTGCCTAAATGGGCACCACCACGCGGCCAATCAGCAACGGATGGAGCCAGATCAGGAATACCACGTAAAAGACAACGCCAAGCACCACGGCGATGACGTCGTTGCGCGGGCCTCCTGCGCCTTTCGTCTCCACCAATTCGGACGGCTGGCGGCCTTTGAGCGCGATCCGGTCGTAAACTGCGTAGGCGAGGAACGAGCCAAACAGGATCATCCCCGCCAAATCGCCATTGGCGAGCAGATGTGCGAGCGCCCAAATCTTGATGGCCGCCAACATCGGGTGCTTCAACGCCGTCTTGATGCGCCCAGGCACATAGGCCGCCACCAAGAAGATGAAGGCCGGCAGCATGAGCAAAATCGCCAGATGCCGCATCCAGGTCGGCGGCGACCAAATCTGGATAATGGGTGCCATGGCGAACCCATAGACGAGCAGCATAAAGCCCAGGATCGAAAGCACGGAGAAAATGACCTTATAGCCATTCTCCCCAAGTGACCCGATCAGCCGCGCCCGCATAGACGGATGTGTCGGCAGCAAATGCACGCCGAGAAAAACGACAATACCGATAATCAGCAACGCCATGGATGGGCCTCCTCAATCTCGCCGGGAGATTATCATGGCGGTCCGGCTGACGCGATGCGCCTCCTTGACCCCCCGCGCTAGCGCTTGCAGAGCGGCAAGGGGCGCGGCGGCGGCGCGGGATGGGCCTTTCTGTAGCGCGCGATGATGGGCTCGAGCGTTTCATTTGGCCAGAATCTCGGCGCGCCAATGGCTCGCAAGCACGATGCGTTCCAATACAGGTCCTCGCGCGCGAGCGACTTGCGAGCCTTCACCGCCTTTGCAACCGCGTCAACGTCGCCAGATTCGGGATAGATATAGACCGTGGTCGGACTATCCTTGACGATAGCGAAAATTTTGTCGGAGTCGGACTGCGTCCAGCTGGTGCAGCCATTGCTGCGTCCCGCGCTGTAATCCTGCAACCTTCCCCACGCAACATATCCCTCCTTGTTCGCGTAAGGGCTCTTCGGGTCTTTGGTCCGGCACATGCTCCGCAAGAGAACCGCCGCGTGCCCGCCAATGGCACGCTCGCGCGCGTTCGCCGTGTCGCCTTCCCCCTCGAACTGCAAGAACGAGCGCAGTAACGGCGTCTTCTTGCCCGAGGCGCGGTAATAGCCTTTGAACGAGGTTCTCGTCTCGGCCGTCACATAGCCCCCGCCGGTCGTGAGTTTCGAGCCTTCCGCGTTACTGAAATTCTTGGCGCATTGCCGGCCGTTCGCGAAATTGGCGAGCCCCCGCAAATTGCGCCCATTGCCGTAACCGGACGAGATCGCGCGGAAGGTCTGCTCGGCCTCGCAGATGATGTAGAACCGTCGCCCGCGGCTCTTGCCAATGGCGCTGGGGCGCGTCGCATCCATAGCAAAATAGCAAGGGTTGTCGATCACCCCTTCGCTGAGCTTTCGAAAGTAAAGCGCGCGCGCCCTCTGCAGAACCACCGGTGTGATTTGACCGTTCTTGTCGCCCACATGAGCCCGCAGCCAATCCGGAATGGCAGGCGGCGGCGCAGCAGTCGGCAGTAGCGGTAGGGCGACTGTCATCGGCGGTGCGGTGACTGGCATCTGCGGTGCAGCGACAGGTGGCGGCGGGGCGGCGGGGGGTAGCGGTGCTGCGACAGGCGGTGGTGGCGCGGCGGCTTGCTGCGCCGACACTGGGACCGTGAAGACGCTCGCCAGAGCGGCGATGACCAAACTGGCGATGGCCAAATTAGCCAAGGCGGGGCCCGCCAAGACCGCGCGAGCGATGACCGGACCCGCGACGGCAGGTCCAGCGAAGACCCGAAGGAGAAACATCAATCGCACCGGATCAAATCTCCTCACCAAGCATGGGCGGCTCCACATGACGCCGGACCAACACAAACAGCGCCATGCGAATCAGACGAGCAAAAAGCCACTCGTGATTATCTTAGGCGATAACGTCACTTGCGCACTAACGCAGCTTGGGCGCTAAGACACAAAGCCCTACTCCCACTCGATGGTTCCGGGGGGCTTTGAGGTGATGTCGTAGACGACGCGGTTGATGCCGCGCACCTCGTTGATGATGCGCCGGGCCGCATTCCCCAAAAACTCATGGGAGAAGTCGAAATAGTCCGCCGTCATGCCATCGGTTGAGGTGACGGCGCGAAGAGCACAGACGAAGTCGTACGTGCGCGCGTCGCCCATCACGCCGACGGTCCGCACCGGCAGCAGCACGGCGAAGGCCTGCCAGATCGTGTCGTAGAGGCCGGCTTTGCGGATCTCTTCCAGATAGATGGCATCCGCCGCGCGCAAGATTTCGAGTTTCTCTTCCGTGATGTCGCCAGGAATGCGGATCGCAAGCCCCGGCCCCGGAAAAGGATGCCGCCCGACAAAGGCGTCCGGCAGCCCAAGCTCGCGGCCAAGCGCGCGCACCTCATCCTTAAACAGCATGCGCAAGGGCTCGACGAGCTTCAGCTTCATGGTCTCGGGCAAGCCGCCCACATTGTGGTGCGACTTGATGGTGACGGACGGCCCGCCTGTTGCCGAAACGCTCTCGATCACATCCGGGTAGAGCGTGCCTTGGGCCAGGAAAGCGGCGTCCCCGAGCTTCTCGGACTCTTCCTCGAACACTTCGACAAAGAGCCGCCCGATGATCTTGCGCTTGGCTTCCGGGTCGCTGATGCCCTCGAGGGCGCGCAAGAAGCGCTCGGAAGCATCTACGTGGATCAGCGGGATGTTGTAGTGCCCGCGGAAGAGTTCGACGACTTCTTTGCCCTCGTCCTTCCGCAGCAATCCATGATCGACGAAAATGCATGTCAGCTGATCGCCGATGGCCTCATGGATGAGTAGCGCGGCGACGGATGAGTCGACCCCGCCCGACAGCCCGCACACGACGCGGCCAGCGCCCACTTCGGCGGCGATGCGCTCCACTTCCGCCTCGCGGAATTGCGCCATGGTCCAACCACCCGAGCAGCCCGCGATCTCGCGCACGAAATTGGCAATCAAGGCCGCCCCTTTGGGCGTGTGCACGACTTCGGGGTGGAACTGCACGCCATAGAGCTTGCGGGTATCGTCGGCGATGGCAGCAAACGGCGCGCCGGTGGAAATGCCGACCGCGCGGAAGCCCGGCGGCAGCTTGGTCACCCGGTCGCCATGGCTCATCCAGACCTGCGCCCGCTCGCCCTCGTCGAAAACGGCCTCGAAGAGCGGTGTGCGATCGACGATCTGAAGTTCGGCACGACCGAATTCGCGGCTCTGCCCTGGCTCGACCTGCCCGCCCAGCGCCGCCACCATGGCCTGCTGGCCATAGCAAATGCCAAGCACAGGCGCACCTGACGAAAACAGGGCTTCTGGGGCCTGAGGCGTGCCGCTTTCATGGACGCTCGCCGGGCCACCCGAGAGAATGATCGCGCGGGGGCGCGCCGCATCAAGCACGGCTTCCACCTTATCGAAGGGCACGATCTCCGAATAGGCACCCGCCTCACGCACGCGACGCGCGATGAGCTGGGTGACCTGACTGCCAAAGTCTACGATCAGCACAAAGTCCTGTGTGTGATCGGTGCTTGCGGCGGTATTGTCGTCTAAATTCGTCATGGGCCGTGGTTATAGCAGGAGTCTTCAGTGGGCAATGGCCGCTAGTGCCGCTATCCACGCCGGACGATGCCGATCGTAAGCAAGGAGTTCCGCATGGACGACCGCGAGCAAAGCGAGATTGAAGCTCGGCTGCGGGGGCAGATCGAGGGCTATCACGAGTCCGCCTTGCTCTTTACGGCGGTGACGTCTGGCCTCCCCGATCTTTTGAGCCAAGGACCTCTTCCGGTGGAAACACTCGCCGAGGAGCTTGGTTTAGAGCCCACGCCGCTCAACCGGTTCCTGCGCGGCCTTGTCACGATGCGCCTCTGCGAAGAAGGCGAGGACGGCCGCTTCGGGCTCACAGCGGTTGGAAAATCGCTTCGCCATGGCGGCAAATCGAGCCTTCGCGAGAAAGCCTTCGTGGTGGTCGGCCAATACTGGCTGCCCTGGATGTCCCTGATGTATTGCCTGAAGACGGGCAAGCCCTCCTTCCCGTTCGCCTTCAAGAAGACTGTCGAGGACTGGCGGGGACGCAATGCCGAGGAAGGAAAGTTCTTCTTCCGCTATTTGGCCAAGGAAGAAGAGGCAAATTCGGGCCCCTTCGTCGAGGCCATCAAAGCCCAGGGTGCGCTGGAGGCAGGTGTCGTGCTCACCAGTCTTGGCGGCGGCTATGGCGCATGGCTCTTATCGGCGCTGAGGACGGATGCGAGCCTCCGCGCCGTGGTCTTCGACGCCCAGGCCATCTTGGATGAGGCCGTGGGGCTTTTCGAAGATGCCGGCCTCTCCGACCGGGTTGCCCTCGCGGCCGGAGACATTCTCGAGGCAATCCCCGTCAAAGCGGATGTCTATGTCTTGAAGGGCGTGCTCCAGAGCCATGACGATGCCGGAACGAAGGCGATCCTTGAGAACTGCCGCGAGGCCATGATGCCTGGGGCCAAGCTCCTCATCGCCGAACGGTTACTGCCCGAGGAGACCTATCGGGGCCACGAACCGGGAGATGCAGCCGCCATCATGCTTGACCTCCACATGATGGTGGTCACCGGCGGCAAGGCGCGCACAAAGACCGAGATGGAGGCCTTAATCACCACGGCAGGCCTTGCGGTTACAGACGTCTTTCACAGCGCTGACGGGCTTACCCTGATCGAGGCGAGGCTCCCTTGATATCGCGTCAGCGACTTTTACACCGCTTGAATCGGAAACCGAGCTATCAGCCTCAAGCGACTCAAAGGAATAGCAAAATCAGGACCAGACCTCAGGCGTTCCGTTTCAACACCGCGATGAAGAACCCGTCCGTGCCGTGGCTCCGCGGGGTCATCAGAAGCGTCTCCTCGCTGCCATCGGCGGAGTTTGGTGCAACAGCCGGGGCCGGGTTGCCCTCTATCTCGCCCGCAATCTCGTTCCATGCCTCGCGCCAAGGCTTGATGGCGAAGTCTGGATGGCGCGTAAGAAAGCCGGCCACCTGATCGCGGTTCTCCTGGGGCAGCACGGAGCAGGTGATGTAGACGAGCCGCCCTCCGGACTTCACCAATGGCGCGCCCTGCTCAAGTACTGCGGCCTGCTCGGCCAAACGCGCCTCCAGCATCTCCGGTGTGAGACGCCATTTGGCATCCGGGCGCCGCCGCCATGTGCCCGAACCGGTGCACGGGGCATCCACAACAACCACGTCCAGCTTGCCGTGGAGCGCATCAAGCGCCTTCGCCTCCCCGCCCTCAAGCACCTGAACATTCCGGACGCCCGCCCGCTTCAGCCGCTCGAAAATAGGGCGTAAGCGCAGGCGGTCCACATCATAGACATAGAGCTGTCCGGTGTTCTCCATCGCGCTTGCGAGCGCGAGCGTCTTGCCCCCGGCACCGGCGCAAAGATCCAGAACTTGCGCGCGCGGCCCAACCCCGCTCATCAAGGCCGCGATCTGCGAGCCCTCGTCCTGAACCTCGAACCAGCCTTTCCCGTGCCCGGCGTCCGCCTCCAAATGGGGACTGCGCGCAGGACCATGAGGTGCGGCAACACGCACGCCTAGGGGCGAATATTGGGTGGGGCTTGGATCAAAACGCGCCAAAGCTTTCAAGACCTTGTCGCGACTTGCTTTGAGCGTATTGACCCGGAGATCGACCGGCGCCCGCTCCGCCAGGGCCGCGCCCTCCGCCGCAGCATGTGCCCCAAAGGTGCTGGAGAAAGCACTGTCCAGCCAGGCTGGATAGTTACCCTGGATAGCGGCCGGGGCATCTTCGGGCAGCGCGCGCACAAGCCGCCCTTGCTCCTCATCGCTCAAAGGCGCGGGCGCAAAACGGCTGCCGTCGCAAAGCACCGCCAGATCGTCGAGGCTCAGGCCCCATGTGGTCTTGAGCGTGCACAAGACGATTGCCCGTGGGTCCTCTGTCTCCATAACATGGGCTAAAGAGGCGCGCTTCCGCAGACTATCGAACACGAGATTGCCGATTGCGGCGCGGTCGCCGGAGCCCGCAAAGCGATGGGCCAAACCCCAATCTTTCAGAGCGAGCGAGGCCGGGCGCCTCCGCGCATCCAGATCCGTGAGCACCTCGATAGCCGCACTGGCGCGTCCTGCGAGCCTCATCAGAGTGTCTGGAATGCGAGTATGCGGCCCACGATGATAATCCAGATCAGTGCCAGAGCGATCGCACCCATAAGAAACATGGGCGTGCGGTGGGCCAGCCGGTTGCTCGTCACATGGATCGCAACGTGAATGACACGCGACAGCACGAACATCCACATCAAAACATAGACGGTGGTATCGAGCGTCTTGGTTATGAGGCCAAGCAGCACCACCACATAGAACAGGACAGGCATTTCCATCGAATTGTGGAAGGCATTGCTGACCTGCTGCACATGGGGCGGCCAGTCGGGCTGGCGCAGAGCGATCTGATCCGGACTGACTTCTCCGCGCCGGATAGCCCCGAGCCGCAGAATGATCGTCCAGAACAGCAGCAAGAATGTCAGCCCGACCTGCACAAACATCGGCAGCATGATGGCTTCTAACGACATGGGGTCCTCTTGGCCTCTTTCATTAACTTGGTCTGGTTCTTTTCGCGCGCTCCGATCCGAAGACCGAACAACCAAGCCGCGACCAGCTTGAGCCCTTCTTGCGAATCTTAGAGGCGCGCTTGGTTCTTATACGCCGCACGGGCGGTTCTGTAGAGACGGGGCCGAGCGGTCTCAAGGTCCCTACCAGATCGTGCCTTCAAGGCCGTGCCTCCCAACATGAACATCTGTTCAATTGACGCAGGGCACGGAGCCCTTTTAAACCTAGGCGCAACAACAAGGTTACAGACGCTCCAATGACGGTTACAGGTCAACACGACAAGGCCTGCCAAGGGAGCGGGTCAGTCTAAGGAGGTTTTCATGCGCATCCGCGCTTTTCCCGCCATTTCCGCCGGCCTTCTGGCCGCATCGCTCCTCGCAACGCCAGCCATTGCCGCGGACGAGACGGCTGTCGATCCCTGTTTCAACAGCAAGCTCAGCATCAAAGACGTGCTCGAAGCCTGTCAGGCGTTCATCGACAGGGGCTCGGAGGATAAGAAGCTGCTCATCCGCGCCCATAGCGTCCGCGCCATGGGCCTGTCGGCAACAGGCAAACTCGATGCGGCGCTCGCCGAAATGAGTGCCGCCGTGGCGATCGATCCCAAACGCGCGAACAGTTACTTCATGCGCGCGGCGGGTCATGACGCAAATAGGGATTATGACAAGGCCCTTGCCGACCTCAATACAGCCATCGAGCTCAACGATGCGGACGCCGACTATTATCTCCTGCGCGGCGTTGTCCATGGCCACAAGCGCGACTACGACAACGCGCTGTCCGACTTCAACAAGAAGGTCGAACTCGATCCGAAAGCCATCAACGGCTATTCGGCGCGCGGCGGCCTCTATCGCAAGCGGAAGGACTATGAGGAGTCGATCGCTGATTACACCAAAGTCATCGAGCTCGATCCTCAAGTCTCCAAGGGTTATGTCGACCGTGGCTGGGTCTATGTGCTGATGGACAACCTCGACAAGGCTGGCCCCGACTTCGACACCGCGCTCAAGATTCAAAAGAACAATGCACTCGCACTTGTGGGTCGTGGCGTGGTGAAGAGCCGACAGGGCAATCCGACCGACGGCACCGCCGATCTGAGGTTGGCCGAAAGGCTGGAACCAGGGGTTTTCGACGAGGTTCGGAAACTCGGCGTCAAGTAACGCAGGCCGGACCCACGGCCCTCGGCGGCTTTGCCCCTTAGTTCTCGCGCGGATAGTTGGGCGATTCCCGGGTAATGGTCACGTCGTGCACGTGGCTTTCGCGGAAGCTCGCGGTCGAGATGCGGATGAATTTGGTCCGATCCTGGAAGTCGCCGATCGTGCGCGAGCCTGTATAGCCCATTGAGGCACGCAAGCCACCGACGAGCTGGTGCAGCACACTTCCTACCGGGCCCTTGTAGGGCACCTGACCTTCAATACCTTCCGGCACGAGCTTCAACGTGTCTTTGATTTCCTGCTGGAAATAGCGGTCAGCGGAGCCGCGCGCCATGGCGCTGATCGAGCCCATGCCGCGATAGGCCTTATAGGACCGTCCCTGATAGAGGAAGACCTCGCCGGGACTCTCATCGGTGCCAGCAAGCAGCGATCCCAACATGACGCAATCGGCTCCAGCCGCGAGCGCCTTGGCGAGATCGCCAGAATAACGGATCCCGCCATCGGAGACGACCGGCACGTCCGCCTTCTTTGCAACCTCAACCGATTCCAGCAGCGCGCTGAACTGAGGCACGCCCACGCCCGCAACGATCCGCGTTGTACAGATAGACCCGGGGCCGATACCGACCTTGATGGCATCGGCGCCCGCATCGATCAGGGCAGCGGTGCCTTCCGCCGTCGCCACGTTGCCAGCCACAACTTGGACTGCGTTGGACAGCCGTTTGATGCGCCCCACCTGGTCCAACACCAAGCGGGAATGGCCGTGCGCGGTATCCACGACGATGAGGTCCACACCGGCATCGATGAGTTGCTCTGCACGCTCGAAGCCTGAATCGCCAACGCTGGTCGCCGCGGCAACGCGCAAGCGGCCCTGATCGTCCTTGCAAGCATCGGGATGGGCCCGGGCCTTCTCGATATCCTTCACGGTGATCAAGCCAACACAGCGATACTCGCCATCGACGACAAGCAGTTTTTCGATGCGGTGCTGATGGAGAAGCCGCTTGGCCTCTTCCATGTCGACCGTGTCGCGCACCGTAATGAGACTCTCGGTCATCAGCTCGGCGACAGGCTGTGCGTGATTGGTGGCAAAGCGGACATCCCGGTTGGTGAGAATACCGACAAGCTTGCCTGACCCCGGTTCCACAACAGGAATGCCCGAGATCTTGTAGTCAGACATCAGCCTCAGCGCCTCAGCCAAGCTTGAAGCCGGATTGATCGTGACAGGGTTCACCACCATGCCGGATTCGAACTTCTTGACCTGGGCAACCTGGGCGGCCTGCTCGTCCGCATCCATGTTGCGGTGAATGACGCCGATGCCGCCGGCCTGTGCCATGGCGATAGCGAGCCGTCCCTCGGTGACCGTGTCCATGGCGGACGACAGGATCGGGATGTTGACCGAAATTGACCGGGTGACGCGGGAGGCAACTTGCACCTCATTTGGCAGCACATCCGACGGCCCAGGGCGGATCAAAACATCGTCGAAAGTCAGCGCCGAGGCGCTGTCGGGAATGCGGGAATCTTGTTGTAAGGAACGCCCGTCGGGCATCAGCCAACCTCTTAAAGATGTGGAACGCCCGCGCAGGCGATATTGCCATGAGCGGAACCGGTTGACGGCCTCATTTAGCAGCTTGCCCCGCCCTTGGAAAGCGGCGCGGGGCGGTTTCCCTCAACCTTCACGACTCCCGAAGCGCCTTACGGAGCCTCGGAACGGCTAGGTCAATGAAGCTTTGGACCTTTGCCTGCGGCAACCGGTCCTCCCTATGGATCAGGCTGACAGGGATGGGGTCTGGCTCGAACGAGCCGAGAATCAATCGAAGCGCACCGGCCTTCAGACTCTCCTGCGCTTGATAAGAGAGCACGCGCACGATCCCGAGCCCTGCCTTTGCCGCATCAATCGCAGCTTCGGCCGTGTTGACGATCAGGCGTGGCTGAACCGGAATGTTCTGCGATTTGCGTCCCGGAAACGTCCAACGGTCGGGTCGCGAGAACGACGTGAACGTAATGCAGGAATGCTCGACCAGCGCCATCGGCTCGCGCGGCACGCCCGCGCGTTCGAGATAGGAAGGACTGGCGCAGCAAATATGGCGCACGCTGCCAAGCGCCGTTGCCCGCATCGAGGAATCCGGCAGATGGCCGATCCGGATACCCACATCGAGCCCCTCCTCGACAAGGTCGACGACCCGGTTCAAGAGAAGCATTCGCGCCGACATTTGCGGATACGCCTCCAGATAAGCGCTGACTGCAGGCCGCACATGCAATCGGCCAAACAAGATCGGCGCGGTCAGAGCGAGCAGCCCTTGAGGTTCCGTATTCTCACCGGCGAGACGCCGCTCGGCCTCCTCCAGATCGCCCAGAACCCGGCGGGATGTCTCCAAATAGGCCCGGCCCTGCTCCGTCAGCGCAAGTTGGCGGGTCGTCCGCGTCATGAGCCGGACGTCGAGATCCTCTTCAAGCATTTTCAGATGCCGGCTGACCGTGGCGAGCGGCATAGAGAGCCGCCGGCCGGCGCCGGACAGAGAGCCCGCATCCGCAACGGCCACAAACACGCGAACCGCGTTGAGCTTATCCATAACTCTTCCAAATTTCGAGAGTATAACTTTGAAATTTTAGAGATACCGGAATTTTATGGAACAATCCATATGAGAGTGAGGAAACAAACAATGAGCTGGGGAGGAACGACCCAATGGCCGAACGCACGCTGCACGATATGGAGCTTTCGGGGAACTGCTACAAAGTTCGCCTTCTTTACTCTCTGCTGGGGCTAGACCTCAAACTCGTTCCCGTTGATCTCATGGCCGGCGCCCACAAGGCGAGCCCCTTTATCGAACTAAACCCGTTTGGCCAGGTTCCGGTCCTTGAGGACGGCGACATCGTCTTGCGGGACTCACAGGCAATCCTCGTCTATCTCACGCGCAAATATGGCGGTGAGACATGGCTCCCGACGGACGCCCTCGAGATGGCGACAGTCGTGAACTGGCTCATGGTCGCTGAGAACGAGATCGCCCGGGGCCCTGGCGACGCGCGGCTGCATGTCAAGTTTGGCTTCCCCGTCGATGCCGAGAAGGCGCGAGAGAACGCAGCACACACTCTGGCGCTGCTAGAGGCGCATCTGAGTAAGAACGACTGGCTGGCTCTCGATCACCCGACCATCGCCGACATCGCTTGCATGCCTTATGTGGCGCTCGGCCACGAAGGGGGCGTTCCGCTCGACGCCTATCCTTCCATCCGTGCCTGGATCGATCGCATCAAGGCCCTCCCGGGCTTTATCTCCATGCCGGCTCTCTGAGAGCCAGTCATGACCACGTGGATGGACATCGCGTTTTCGCCTGCTGTCAAAGCGGTGCAGGAACGCCGTGGTTCGCGCCAAGCCTATGCGCGCATGGAGGCGAAGGGCACCAGCCGGACGGAAATCGACACGGAGCTCGCGCACTTTATTTCCGAGGCGCGGTCCTTCTACCTCGCCACGGCCAGCCGCGACGGCCAGCCTTACGTTCAGCATCGCGGAGGCCCGCCGGGCTTCTTGCGCGCGCTGGACCCGAGAACGCTTGCCTTCGCCGATTTCACAGGGAACCGGCAATACATCTCAACCGGCAATCTTGCCGACAATCCCCGGGCCATGATTTTCATCATGAACTACGAGACCCAGCAGCGCGTGAAGATCTGGGGCACCGCTGAGGTCGTGGAGAAGGACACAGACCTCATCGAGACGATCATACCCAAGGACTATCCGGCTCGCACTGAGGCTGCGATGGTCTTCCACGTCGCCTCCTTGGATGCCAACTGCCATCAACACATCCCCCGCATGGTTCTTGCAGAAGAAGCAAGCGCCCTCTCGACGCGCATAACGGCCCTGGAGGCGGAGAACGCGCAGTTGCGCAAAGCGCTAGCCCTCGATCACACCATCTCAGGAGACGCCTCATGACGGTCCATCGCAGTTTTCAGAAGACGTCTGGCTTTCACCTGGGCATCTATGTGTTCAAAGATGCCGAGATCGTGGACTTCGCCGGGCCGAAGGAGCCCGCCGAACAGGATGGCGGCGACAACCCCACCCAAGAGCTGCGCCACAAGGAAGGCTGGCACGTGGTGCGGCGCGATGCCTACATAGGTATCGCTGAACGCCCGCGCGATGGCGACCGCTGGATTGGCAAAAGAGGTCGAGGAGCTGAACCAATAGGCGCTCGAAATATAGAGTGCGACCGCTGCCGGGATTGCGCGCACATTGAAGCGCACGCAGCCAAGGATCGTGGCGATGAGCCCAAACGTGGCGATGCCTTCTCCGGCCCAGAGCCCGGCCCCTGTCCGTGCATTCTGCGCGAGCTGCACGGGCTCAAGACCGAACATCAGATGGGCGGCGATCGCGCCAAGGCAGCCACCGAGAAGCTGCACCACGATATAGGGAACCGCTTCGGCTAAGGGCAGCGCACCGCGCAGCAGCATGACGAGGCTCACGGCCGGATTGAAATGTGCCCCCGAGACGGTAATGAAGATCGTGATGATGACGAAAAGCACCGCACCGGTCGATGCCATGTTGCACAGAAGAGCCAGGGCCTCGTTTCCGCCCGCAAGCCTCTGCGCCATGATACCGGAGCCAACGATGGCCATGACCAGGAAGAATGTGCCAAGCGCCTCAGCCGCGAGGCACCGTGGCAGATCGAACCTCATATGCCCCCCAAGTCCTGCCTTAGCAGCAGTTCAAATCTGACCGTCCATCCAGCGCTGTATCCTCGAAGGGCACCGGCGTCCCGCAACCCTCGAAGATCCCATAATGGGTCGAAAAATCGCCGACGAAGTCGAAGTTGGGCGAAAAGCGCGTATCGGCCAGCATCCGCCACACATTTCCGCAAACGGGAAAAACCTTGCCGCGCTCAATGACGTGATGCCCATCTAGGACGAAGGCATGCGGTGCCTCCGCAATGCCGCCACGATAGATGACGGCCTGGCCGTAGTCCTCGCAAGCCGGCTCAAGATCATCCAGTTTGAACAGGCGGTAGGTCGCGGAGAAGAACCGGGCTTGGCCGAGCTTTTCACGCATGGCCGCGTTCCCGACCTCAATGGGCCGGCTGGTGACGAGGCGTGGGTCGAGAAAGCCAGCCTCTTTCGCCATCGGCAGAAAGTCGTTCCAGTAAAGGGCGCCGCCAAGACACTCGCCATAAAGCAGCGGGTCGGCGCGCACGTCCTCGGGCAAGCGCCGGTCGCAATAGACATCGGCAAAATAGAGTTCGCCGCCGGGTTTCAACAGCCGATAGGCGCCGCGCAGCACCGCGAGCTTGTCCATGCACAGATTGATGACGCAGTTCGACACGATGACGTCAAAGGTCGAAGGCTCAAGGTCAAGCGCGTCGAGCTTTTCCAGATAGCCTTTTAGAAACCGCACATTCGAGCGCGCATGGCCGAATTTTTCCGCATGCCAATCCTGATGTTCTCTTGCGGTTGCCAATTGCTCGTCGGTCATATCGACGCCCGTCACACTGCCGTTTTCGCCAACCAGCTGGGAAATCACATAGACGTCGCGGCCAGAGCCCGATCCAAGATCGAGCACATTGCAGTTCTGCAAAGCCGTCGGAAAGGTGATGCCGCAACCGTAATATTTCGCATGCACCTCATCGTGCACATTGGCGATCAACGTGGAGAGGTAACCCGGCTCGTCTGCAACGTCGCAGCAGGCAGAAGTCTGCAAGTCCTCGGATCCTTTAAGAACCTTCCCATAATACTCCTTCACCACCTCGATATTCATTGCATCGCTCCATGATTCCCGGCGCTCTCACTCGGAGAACCCTATCAAGGTTGAATGCCTTGTCGCAGCACAAACCCGTGCACAGTCCTGTGAGCGTGATCTAGGACATTGATTGTGACAAGGATGTTACGACGTCTCCGGACGACCTGCACCGCGATAGCCCATGGCGAGCACATAGACTTCGGACGAATCCTGCCGGCTCGCCTTGGGCTTCACATGCGCGACCTTAGCGAAGCCTTGGCGCAGGCGCGTGAGCAAGTCGCCGCTGGCCCCGCCTTGCAGCACCTTTGCCAGATAGGCCCCACCAGGCTTAAGCACCTCCTCGGCGAGATCGAGGGCCGCTTCACAGAGCGCCACGACCCGCAAATGATCCGTCTGACGATGTCCGGTGGAGGACGCCGCCATATCCGACATCACCACGTCCGCGCGCATCCCGCCCAGCGCCGCAACGATCATGTCTCCAGCTTCGGCATCGGTCAGATCGACTTGCATGAATGTCGCGCCCGGCACGGGCTCTATATCGGTCAGATCCGCAGCAATCACCGTGCCCGCGCCCTTATCCGCCTTCACCCGACTTACCGCGACTTGGCTCCAGCCACCGGGTGCCGCACCAAGATCGACCACGATACTGCCCGGCTTCAGCAAGTTGTATCTGTCGTCGATTTCGACGAGCTTAAAGGCGGCCCGGCTGCGATAGCCCTGGCGTTTTGCTTCCTCCACATAGGGGTCATTCAATTGACGCTGCAGCCAGCGCGTTGAAGCAAGCTTCCGCCCCTTGGCGGTTTTCACACGCATGGTCAGCCCGCGCCGACCGCTCGCGTCTCTTGGGCCGCTGTTTCCGCGTTTCGCCATGCCTGCCAATTGTCCCTGTCGCCGCACGCCCTTGACCCAAAGGGTCCTGCGGCCTCATGTCAGTCGCGTCGTTCTTTTAACACCTGCCACATGCCCCGCTACTTCGTAACCCTGATCGTTGCGGTCGCGCTGTTCATGGAGACCATGGACTCGACGATCATCTCCACGTCGCTGCCCGCGATCGCGGCCGACCTTGGCGAGGACCCTATCGCCTTGAAGCTCGCGCTGACCTCCTATCTGCTGTCGCTCGCGGTCTTCGTTCCCATCAGTGGCTGGATGGCGGACCGATTTGGTGCCCGCACTGTATTCCGCGCCGCCATCGTCGTCTTTACGCTGGGCTCGCTCGCCTGCGGCTTCGCCACTTCTTTGGCCGACTTCATCCTATTCCGTGTGGTGCAAGGGATGGGCGGTGCGATGATGGTGCCCGTCGGCCGCCTAGTGATTTTACGGTCCGTCCCGAAGGCAGAGCTCATTTCCGCGCTCGCCTGGTTGACCGTGCCCGCGCTCATGGGACCGGTCATCGGCCCACCACTCGGCGGATTTATCTCGACCGTGTTCGACTGGCGCTGGATCTTTTGGATCAATATCCCTGTCGGGATACTCGGTATTTACCTCGCCTCTCGCTTCATCGAGAACTTCCGCGAGGAGAACACCCCACCGCTGGACCTGAAAGGATTTTTCTTGTCGGGGATCGGACTTGCGGGCTTGGCTTTCGGCTTCACGATCATCGGTCAGCCGCTCTTTCCGCCCGCGGTCGTCATCGGCCTCCTCACGGTCGGGGCTATCTCTTGCGCGCTCTATGTCCGCCACGCGCTCCGCATACCCGCCCCGCTGCTCGATCTACGTCTGCTCAAAATCGACACGTTCTTCGCAAACATTGTGGGCGGCTTCCTGTTTCGCATTGGTGTCGGCGCAACGCCCTTCTTGTTGCCGCTCTTCTTCCAGCTCGGCTTCGGCATGACACCCCTGCAATCGGGGCTACTGACCTTCGCAATCGCGGTCGGTGCGATCATTATGAAGACCACGGCGGCGCCGATTCTCCGCCACTTGGGCTACAAGCGTGTGCTCATCTGGAACGCGCTCATTTCGGCAGCCTTCGTCGGGGTGTCAGCCCTATACACAGAAGCCACGCCGGCTGTGATGATTCTGCTCCTGCTTCTGGCTGGCGGCTTCTTCAGATCGCTCGAATTCACCGCGGTCAACTCCATCGCTTATGCGGACATCGAAGACTATGAGATGAGCAAAGCAACGAGCTTTGCCAGCGTCTTCCAACAACTTTCAATGTCTGCCGGAGTCGCTGTTGGCGCGCTGGTATTGGAGTCTCAACGGCTTGGCCGCGACAGCCACGAAGTCCTGGCATCCGATTTCCCGCTTGCCTTCCTCATCGTCGCCGCGATTGCCGCCAGCTCCGCGCTTGTCTTCATGCGCTTGCCCAAGGACGCGGGCGCAAGCCTCTCCCGCCGTGCGCATGCCGTGGGCGAGCCTGCAAAACAGTCCGATCTGATTCCGGACGACTAGCTGTTGCAGGAAGCCTAGGTCTTGCTGGCAGACGGGCTGCCCGATGGGCTGTAGCCACGCCTTCTTTTGCGGCGGCGCGACCGGGCCGCCCCGCGGTCATGTCCATCCTCAGCCATCAACGTTGTGAGAATCCCTTCCCGCAGCCCGCGGTCCGCCACGCGCAAGCGTTCGCAAGGCCAGGTCCGCAACAGAGCTTCCAGGATAGCGCAGCCGGCAAGCACCAAATCCGCACGCTCCTTCCCGATACAGGGCTGCGCCACTCGCTCCGCATAGCTCATTGCGATGAGACTCTCCGAAACATGGCGCACATCGTCAGACTTGAGCCAACACCCGTCCACGCGCGCGCGCTCGTAACGCGGTAGCCCCAGATGAATGCCGGAAATAGTGGTTACCGTGCCAGATGTCCCAAGGAAGTGCGCACAGCCCTTTGGGATGCGCTCGCCAAATCGATGCTGCGACTCGAAATTGGCCAGCGCGCCCATCACATCGGCGACCATCTCCTCATATTTCTCCGGCGTGACCTCGCGGCCTCCATGACGCTCTGCCAGACTAACGACACCAAGCGGCAGCGACGTCCATGCAGCGATGCAGTTCTGGATGCCGGCACGGCCATGAACCGATTGGCGCCAATCTCCCCCAAGCTGCTTGAGGTCGAGCCAAATCAACTCAGAACTGCCGCCACCAATATCGAACACAAGCGCCCAGTCGCACTGACGATCCAACAAGGCCGCGCATCCCGACACGGCGAGTTTCGCCTCGGTCTCTCGTCCTACAATCTTCAGCGCAAGCCCCGTCTCGTTCTCGACACGGTCGATGAAGGCGGCGCCGTTAGAGGCAATTCGGCAGGCCTCGGTGGCGATCAAGCGCGAGCGCGTGACGCCGCGTCGGCGCATCTTGTCGGCGCAAATACTAAGGGCGGCGATGGTGCGGCGCATGGCACTTTCGGACAGTTTGCCCGATGCCTGTACCCCCTCGCCCAGCCGGATAATGCGCGAAAAGGCGTCCACCACGACAAAGCCGCGCCGCGACGGCTTAGCGACGAGCAAGCGGCAATTATTCGTGCCAAGATCAAGAGCGCCGTAAACAGCATGCACGGAACGCACCGGCGCGCCGGTGTCTCCCCTGCCCTTGCCCGGCTCCTTCTCTGCCCCTGTGGCTGCCCCGGCAGGGCTTGTCACCGAAACACCCGCAGGCGCAGGTATCCCAGGAACAGCGGCGGATTCTCCGCCACTCTCGCCGGTCTCGCTCCGCATGGCCTTTCCGTTCGGCGGCCCATTCGCGTCACGCGGTCCATTCGCGTCACGCGGAGTCATGGCCTCACGCGGAGTGTTGGCGTCACGCGCAAGCTTTGCATCGCGCGAAAGCCCGGCAGCCGTGCGGGAAATTCCGCTCGGCCCTGTCACAATGTTCAACCTTTCGAGCCATTTGGGAGCGCTCTCTCGCCCGTTTCCAAAAGGCCACGGCTTTGGTCCTATGGGTTCAATCTACCAAGCTCGTCTGGCACGTAAAGTGGGTTTACCGAGACGGGACTCTCCACCGATCCAGCGTGGCGTATTGAAGTTCCGCAATGAAGCAACCTTTAGTTGTCCGCTTTGAGGCCCTGGAGGCCAACTGACGACGATCTTTGGCCGGGCCTCGGCGGCCCCCTATCCCTCGTAGACCCTTACTGGCCTCAGCCAATGACGTCCGATTCCGAAGCGTCTTGCCAATGCCGGAGCGCAAGCGCTAGAAGAAGCCCACCGATTGGTGGCGCCTCCCCAAGCGCCCAAGATCACGCAGAGTAAGCTCTTGATCTTGAATGTAAATCGGTGGGAGATCGTCTAACGGTAGGACAGCGGACTCTGACTCCGTCAATCTAGGTTCGAATCCTAGTCTCCCAGCCACCCTCTCTATCGAATTTTCATGAACGCCCTTCAGGGTGAGAACCTCCCTGCTCAGACCGCACCCGCGCTTCAAAGCAGTGGCACCGCATAGTTCACGATGGTTCTGAACTGAGAGAGCTTATCGCTCGGCAAAGCCTGGTCGAAGACCTGCCAATCGATATATTCGACCTCGACACGCAAACCGCGAAGGCGGCCGCTCATCGGCTCATAGACAACGCGAAGATCGAGTTCCTGCTGATTGGCGAAGTCCTGATTGGTGACGGGATCGTTCCCGCCCCAGCCCTTCCCCCACGCGGCCTCGACCTTGACGCCTTCAAATCCGAGTTTCGCAAGATCATATGAGAGCTGCAAAAGATAGGCATCGACGCCCGCCTGACCAAAATTGGTCACCATCATTGCGGTGTAGGTTGGGCTGAAGCCAAACGGCTTTTGGATGGTCGCCTTATTGCCAACCGTTGAGACCGCGCCGGTGAGGACGAAACCCTGGTAGCTCCCAACGAGCCGGGCCGAGGCTTGGTAGGTGTTGTAGGGCGCTCCCGCGATGAGATTTTTCCCCACCGTGCGCTGATCGAGAATGTTGATGCCTGCCCGCAGGCTCGGACCATCCTCGCTCCCATCGCCGAATGGCAGAAGATAGTCGATCTCGCCATAGGCCGTGTTGAGCGTGTTTTCGATCCAATAGTTGGAGCCGCCAATCGACCAGGCGCCTTCGTGGTAGGTGAGCCCGGTGATGAGCACGCCGTCGTCCTGCAAGACACCAAGCCCCTCACTAAAGGAGATGAAGTTGGCCTGCCCGCGCGGCTTATAGCGCGTGAGGTAGGAGGCGATGTAGTCGAAGGTCCGCTCCGGGCCGCGATCGTCGGGAACTAGGACCACGCCTTCGAATGTCAGCGGAATCATCCGGACGTCAAAGGGGTTGATATAGGGCGTGCGCACAAGCTGACGCCCGGCCGTGAGCTGCTGGCCTGCAAACTGCGCGCGTCCATTGATCTGGCCGAGTGTCGTGATCTGATCGCCATCGGAGGACAGGTTCAATGTGTCACCTGCGCTGGCATTCGCGTAGAGCGGCTGGGTCGTGTAGAGCACGCCGCGCAGCTGAAAGAAGTCTGCAAGATAGCCCGACTGATAGGCCAGCGAGCCGCCAGTGGTGAAGGCCTTGGGGTCGTCGTAGCCAAAGTCGTGCTCATCGAACCAATAGGTTCGGCTGTTCGCGTTCACCATCGTATCCCGAAAGAAGGCAGGCGCGCTCAGCCAGCGTTCTTCGCGCTGCGTCTTGAGCCGTGCCTCGCGGAGATCCATGGTGTCTCGCGGCCCCTTCAACGCATCGCGCGGCTCAAGAGGAACGGCGAAACCCTCCCGGATCGGGCTGTAGACCTCGCGTGCGCTCGAGGGGATCGGATAGTCCTGCGCGCCTTGCGCGGCGGCGCGCGGCAGCTCGACCACCGCATACGCAACCAATGCCGCCATGAGGAGGGCCCAGAAAGCTCCCCCTCTCATCAAGCGCAGCATAAGACGCTCCCCTCCCCAAACGAGGCTCCTTGAGTCTGCACTCTATCCCATCCTGCATCTCATCCTGACCCATTCTTGGGCATATCCGTCTCCAATACAGAACCTCTTCCTGCTCCCGTTTGGCTCGATGCTTTGCTAGTCTCCGGCGACGACCCCTCCCAACCGGCTAATAAGACCCTCATGCCCCTACAAACACGCCGCCGCGCGCTCGGGCTTTTGATCGCAGCTTTCGCGAGCGCGCGTGCCCTCGCGCCAGCGACAAACGCTCGTGCGCAGACCGATGGTGAAGAATCGCAAGCGCCCCTCGATGAAGCGGCGTCGTCCGAGCCCGACTGCCTGGACTCCCGGACCATGGGCGCCTGGACCGCGCAAGCCAGCGATGTCAGCGCCGGCGCGACGCAAAACGAGGTCCCGCTGCTCAATCCGAAGGCCTCCGATCTCTTTCTCAAGTTCCAGGTCAATTCCGAGTTCGATTCGCGGATTTATGTGGAGGGCAGCCCCGAAGGAACGCCCCTGCCGGAGGCAATGCTTCGCAATCCCGAAAGCCGGTTTCTCGCGAGACGCGCCGACGGCCGGGTCGTGGTGAACACACCGTTATGCGGGAACTGCATCGACATCTATGACGACACGGTCAGCCTCGTCCTGCCGCTCGCGACAGCACCGCTTTTGCGCGATGAGAAAGCCATGGAGATTGTGCTCCGCCTTGCAGGAAAAGACGAAGACTGCCGCTTTCCAATCGACTGCGTCGCGATGCGCAAAGCTCTTGATTGGGCCACAACGCGCCGCGACGAGCTCGCGGCTGATGAGGAAAACAACCGATGTGCCTCGGTCGAGGGATGTTTTATCACGACGGCGTGCTGCGAGGTTCTTGGCCTTGGCGAGGACTGCTTCGAGCTGCGGACGCTGCGCCGCTACCGCGATCTCGTCCTAGCCAAACAGCCAAATGGCGTGGCTGAGATCGCACGTTATTATGCGCTGGCGCCTAGAATTCTACGCAACCTCCGGGCAAACGCCTCGCAAGCCGACCGTACTCTCCTTGTGGCCTATGCCCGCTTCGTGCTGCCCGCATCTGTTGCGGCGCGCCTCGGCCTCAACGCGACTGCCTATCGTCTGTATGTGGGGATGCTTGAGTGGCTTTCGCGCAAAGCCCTTGGGCAAAGGCCTCTGCCCGCATCTAACGTGCTCAGGTGCCCAACGCCGGCGCCGTGGTCCTAAATTTCGGCCAGGAAAACCCCCGGCTGGCCCTCTGATCCTCTCCGTCTTGCGATCCTCACGGGGTTTACGGCCCAATCTGCATCTTGCGGGCATCGAGCGGGTTCATACCGAAAAACTTCGGAACTCAGACCCTCGTTCGCGCATTAAACCTTCGTAGCCGCGAGAAATCGCAAAGCGTAACGGCGGCTGCTGAGACTGCCGGCCGATCACGAGCCATGTGCCACGGGACCTTTGATCAAGGAATCTTTGATACCGAACCACATGCCAATCGAGATCGCCGAACCGGCAGTCGGGGACCGGGGGTGTCGACGCTTGCAGATTCTAGACGCTGCACACGTCAAATGAGGGAGCTATTTCGATGACAGGATCCATCCTGCCAAGCACAACGGATTCGTCAAACACGTCACTCAACAGCCATCCCGTCCATCGCGCAACAAGCCTATTACAACAGGCCCTACTCGGTGTGGCCTCGTCCAAATCGAGGACGACGGGCCCCAAGTCACTGGTCCTTAACCTCACCGAGCCACCAAAGGCCCTCACCGGTGGAAGGCGCGTCACCACGATTTCTGAGACTGGAGAAAACCTTGCGCCGATCCAATTCGTCGACGAGGCCCTGGAAGATGCGCTGACCCTCATTCAGACTCCCGTCAGAAAGCAAGCGTGTCTGCGGCCACCTCAGACGCTGCCGGTAAAACAAGACCGAGAGGCGCAAGACAATATCCGCGTCTGCCCCCCACAATCGCAACTGCGCAGTCTGGTTCAAACCTTTCACGACAGCCAACGCCAGGCCAGTTTGATCGTTGCCATCTCGGTCGCCGCGGCGACCGTGTTGACCGTGTGTGGGATGATCCTTCTGTTTGCTGCAATGACGCCCGGAAACGCCGAATCCGACAGGGTCGCATCGCGCGATACGATTCCCGCCGCTACCACAGCGCCTGTGGACGTGACGGCCGCAGCACGCACACCGACCTCGCGCGCAAACTCACAAGAACGACTGGTATTGGTGATTCCTGGACGCCCGGTTGCCCTTGGCGCACTGATCCCAGTAGGCGGAGCGCGCTATGTCCTCCTGCGCGGGCTTCCTGAAAACGCGACACTCTCGGCGGGGCGCCGCACAGGTCCGAGCGCTTGGATGGTGAAAGCCAAGGATCTTGCAGGCCTCACGATGACGCTCGGTGGCGGCACGGCCCAAGATCACCAAGTCGAGGTCTATTCGCTCGACTCCAAGAAAGGCCCCGAGGCCCCTAGCCGGTTGCGCCTACGCATCGATGAGAGTCACGCAGGTATCGGCAATCGTCACGATCTGAGCGGCTAAACCACGTTCCAGCGCTTAAGCTCTTCAAGCACCAGATCAGCGAGCACCTCCGGCGTCGTCTCGCTCGTGTTCAAATCGAGTTCGGCCTTCTCCGGCGGCTCGTAGCTTGAATCGATCCCGGTGAAGTTGCTGATCAATCCAGCGCGTGCCTTGCGGTAGAGCCCCTTGGGATCGCGCTCCTCACAAACCTCTAGCGGCGTGTCGACAAAGATCTCAATGAACTCGCTTTCACCGACGAGATCGCGCGCCATGCGTCTCTCCGAACGGAACGGCGAGATGAATGACACCATGACAATGAGACCCGCATCGACGAAGAGCTTTGCCGCCTCGGCCACACGCCGGATGTTCTCAACCCGGTCGGCATCTGTGAAGCCGAGATCCTTGTTGAGGCCGTGCCGCACATTGTCGCCGTCGAGCATGTACGTGTGGTGCCCCAGCGCGTGGAGCCGCTTCTCAAGCGTATTCGCAATCGTCGATTTTCCCGAACCCGAAAGGCCCGTGAACCACAGCACGCAAGGCCGTTGCCCTTTAAGACCGGCACGCGCAGCCTTGTCGATGAAGAGTTCCTGCCACTGGACGTTCGTTGCACGGCGCAGACCGAACTCGATCATCCCGGCGGCCACCGTCGCATTGGTAAAACGGTCAATCAGAATGAAACTGCCTGTCTCGGGGTTGTCGCCATAGGGATCAAACATGAGCGGCTTTGTCATGCTGAGATTACAAAGACCGACCTCGTTCATCTCAAGCGTCTTGCCTGCCACATGATCGAGATTATCGACGTTGAGCTTGTATTTGAGGGCCGACACCGTTGCCGTTGATGTCTGGCTACCGCTGCGGATTGTATAGGTCCGCCCCGGCAACATGGCTTCCTCGTCGAACCAAATAATTTTCGCCGCGATCTGATCAGCGAGCGAAGGGGCCGCATCCGGCGTAGCAATGATATCGCCGCGGCTCGCATCCACCTCCTCGGCGAAGGTCAGTGTAATGGCATCGCCATCTTTTGCCTCAGCAAGATCGCCATCTGCGGTCACAATGCGTGCCACATGCACCCGCTTGCCAGAGGGATGAATAATAACTTCATCGCCCGGCTTAATGCTGCCGCTCGCCACAGTGCCGGCGACCCCGCGAAAATCCAGGTGCGGCCGGTTCACCCATTGCACCGGAAAACGGAACGGGCCGGAGACCCAGTTGCGCCCCACCTCTACGGTCTCCAAGTGACCCAGCAGCGTCGGGCCATGATACCAGTGCATCTGTGCGCTGGGGCTCGCCACGTTATCGCCCTTCAGGGCTGAAACCGGGATCGGCGTGATGGAGTCAAAACCCAGCGGCTCGGCGAACTTTGCAAAGTCCTCCACAATTTCGTCGAAGCGCTTTTGATCGAAGTCGATCAGGTCCATCTTATTCACAGCCAGCGCGGCCTTCTTGATACCTAGCAGCGACAGAATACAGGCATGCCGGCGCGTCTGGGTCAGCACACCCTGCCGCGCATCGATGAGAAGGACACCGAAATCGCAGTTGGAGGCGCCGGTCGCCATGTTCCGCGTGTACTGAACATGGCCCGGTGTATCGGCGACGATAAACTTGCGCCGACGCGTCGAGAAATAGCGATACGCAACGTCGATCGTGATGCCCTGCTCCCGCTCGGCCTGAAGGCCGTCCACCAGGAGCGACAGATCGATCTCACCCGCCCGCGCAGCGTTCGGACGCATGGATTCGCGCTCGACGCTTCTGAGCTGGTCCTCGAACACAAGCTGGGAATCATAGAGAAGACGGCCAATCAATGTGCTCTTGCCGTCGTCCACGCTGCCGCATGTGAGGAAGCGCAGGAGGCCACGATCTTCATCGGCGACGATGCGGGCAGCGAGCCGGTCGCTGGCACTGTCCTTCGTACCGCCGACAACACTAAGACGTGCCATTAGAAGTAACCCTCCTGCTTTTTCTTCTCCATCGAACCCACTTGGTCGTGGTCGATCACGCGCCCTTGCCGCTCCGAGTGGCGTGAGGCGATCAGTTCTTCGATAACCTCCGGCAGCGTCGTTGCATCGGACTCGATGGCGCCGGTCAGCGGATAACAGCCGAGTGTACGGAAACGCACTCTGCGCATTTGTGGCTTTTCGCCCTCCTCGATCGGGAGACGATCGTCATCCACCATAATCAACGTGCCGTCACGTTCGACAACAGGCCGCTCCTTGGCGAAGTACAGCGGCACGACCGGGATGTCCTCAAGATAGATATAGGTCCACACGTCAAGCTCGGTCCAATTCGATAACGGGAACACGCGCATGCTCTCGCCCGGATTGAGCTTGGTGTTGGCCAGATGCCAAAGCTCGGGCCGTTGACGCTTGGGATCCCAATTGTGCGAGGCATTGCGGAAGGAAAAAATACGCTCCTTCGCGCGGGACTTTTCCTCATCGCGCCGTGCACCGCCAAAGGCCGCATCGAACTTGTGCAACGCAAATGCCTGCTTCAAAGCTTCCGTCTTCATAATGTCCGTGTGAAGCGCGCTGCCATGGGTGATGGGTGAGATGCCGTCGCGCACGCCCTCTTGGTTGATATGCACCATGAGATCAACACCGAGCCGTTTCGCCTCGGCATCGCGAAACGCGATCATCTCCTGAAACTTCCAAGTGGTGTCCACATGGAGCATCGGGAACGGAGGCTTGCCCGGGTAGAAAGCCTTCATGGCCAGGTGCAGCAGAACGGCAGAGTCCTTGCCGACTGAATACAGCATCACCGGATTGCGGAACTCGGCGACAACCTCGCGCATGATGTGAATACTCTCCGCTTCGAGCTGGCGGAGATAGGACGAGAGAACTTGCTTCATTAGTCTTTACTCATATCGATCGTTCGAGACGCGCTGGGCAAGCCAGCTTCTGTTACAGTGCCCGCGCCATTTTGGGCCTTGGCATGGTCCTCGGCCTTCCGCTTCGCCAGGAAGTATCGGTAGGTACTAAGAGGGATGAGCGCGATATAGATCAAGGACCCCACGAAAAGCGTGTGCGCTGGATAGGTCAGAAGCACGGCAATGAAAAGCGCCGCCAGGACAAAAAGCGGCGGCACATACTCCCGCTGGATCCGCTGTCCGATCAATTTCAACGAGATCGTAGGCACGTTTGAGACCATGAGCAGAGCGATCGCAAGCGTGTAGACAAAGACGAGTGGGGTCAGGCTCGGCCAATGGAGGCCCAGATTCTGGGCGTAGAGAGGCAAGAGCAAGATAATAGCCCCAGCCGGTGCAGGCACGCCGACGAAGAAGGCATTCTTCCAGTCCGGCGTATCGCTCCGGTCGAGGGACACGTTGAAGCGGGCGAGCCGCAGCGCCGAGCAGACCGCAAAGACCAGCACCGCGATCCAGCCGAGGTTCTTCAAATCCCCTAAAGACCAGGAGAACATGATGATCGCGGGCGCGACGCCGAAATTGACAAAGTCGGCTAGGCTGTCGAGTTCAGCACCAAAGCGCGTTGAGGCCTTGAGCAGGCGCGCCACATGCCCATCGATCCCATCGAGAAAGGCGGCAAACACCAGTGCGGCCACGGCCATATCCCAACGATGCTCGATCCCCATGCGAATAGCGGTGAGGCCCGCGCATAGTCCGACAAGCGTGAAGATGTTTGGAATGAGAACGCGAACCGGAACCTGACCGCGCGCAAACCCGCGCGGCCGCTGCTTCCGGTCGTCCCGTTCCGGCTCGAAAGGAGGAAACATCGAGAGCTACGCCCTTCCCTGCGCTTCGTTTGCAAGTGTTGCTAGCACCGTCTCACCGGCAATCGCCATCTGGCCGAGCTCAGCCAGCACATCGACGTCCTCGGGCAGGTAAAGATCAACCCGGCTGCCGAACCTGATCAAGCCGATGCGTTCTCCGGCCTCCAGGGCCGCACCATCGGTGACAAAGGGAACGATCCGCCGGGCCACGAGTCCAGCGATGAGCACCACGCCGATCTTGGTGCCCGACTTGGTCTCAATCACATAAGCCTGCCGCTCATTCTCCTCGCTCGCCTTGTCGAGTTCCGCATTCAAAAAGGCGCCGGGCACATAGGCGCTATGAATGATCTTCCCTCCGATCGGGGCACGCACAATATGAACGTCGAAAACGGAGAGGAACACTGAGACGCGCGTCAGAGGCGTCGTGCCAAGCGCCAACTCGCGGGGTCCCGTAACGCCCTCGACAACGGCGGAAACCTTGCCATCTGCGGCACTCACAACGAGCCCCGACCGGGCCGGGGTCACGCGCTCGGGATCGCGAAAGAAATAGGCGCAAAACACAGTGAAGAGCGCAACCAGCCACCCGAGCAGAGGGGCGAACAAGAACAAAAACAATGTCGCAATGACGCCCCCAGCGACAAACTTATAGCCGTCCGGATGGATCGGTACGAAGGCGTTCTTAATTGTTTCAAACAGGTTATGCCGGTCGTTCATCATCTCTCCAGTTTCAATCTCTAGCTTGAGGCCAGGACCTCGTCTTTAAGTCGATCCTCAGCAAGAACCGGAGCAAGACTGTCTCCCTCCCGTCGCCCGCTTTCCAAAGCTTGCTCCTCGCCGGCATGTGCCAAGATCTCGCGCGCCTCGTCGGCCTCGCGTTGGCGTGCCCAGAGACTGGCATACAGTCCGTCCTTCGCAAGAAGCTCCGTGTGCCGGCCCTGCTCCACAATACGCCCCTTATCGAGCACAATGATATTGTCCGCATGGACGACAGTAGAGAGGCGGTGAGCTATCACCAGGCTCGTGCGGTCCCGCGCCACTTGCTCCAGTGCGTCCTGAATCTCTTTTTCCGTATGGCTGTCAAGCGCGGATGTCGCCTCATCCAGCATCAGAATAGGCGGCGCCTTCAGGATCGTCCGTGCAATCGCCACCCGCTGCTTCTCACCGCCCGACAATTTCAGCCCGCGCTCTCCGACGAGAGCGTCATAGCCTTGAGGCAGCGTCATGATGAACGTGTCGATCTGCGCCATGCGTGCGGCCGCGCGCACCTCGGCTTCGGTCGCATCTGGCCGGCCATAGCGGATGTTGTATTCAATCGTATCGTTGAACAGCACGGTGTCCTGCGGAACCATGCCGATGGCAGCCCGCAACGACGATTGGGTCACGTCGTCAATGTTCTGATCATCGATCGTGACCTTGCCCTCTTTGAGTTCGTAGAAGCGGAACAGGATGCGCGAAATCGTCGATTTGCCCGCGCCGGAGGCCCCGACAATGGCCACCATCTCTCCCGCCGGCACCTCGAAGGAAACGTCCTTCAGGATCGGACGTCCTGCGTCATAAGCAAAGGAGACATTCTCGAACTTGATCGTGCCGTTCTTAACGCGCAGCGGCTTCGCGTCTGGGCTGTCCGCGATTTCAGCAGGCTCTTTCAGCAGCGCGAACATGGTCTCCATATCGATCAGACCTTGCTTGATCTCGCGGTACACCATGCCCATGAAGTTCAGCGGCATGAAGAGCTGAATGAGAATGGCGTTGATCATCACGAAATCGCCCAAGGTCAGAACGCCTAAGGCCACATCGCGCGCGGCCAGCAGCATGCACGCCACCATGCCAACACTGAAGATGATGGCCTGTCCGGAGTTCAAAACACCGAGCGTCGTATAGGTTCGAACCGCTGCCGTCTCATAGCGCGCCATGGAGGCATCGAAGCGCCGCGCCTCAAGCTCTTCGTTGCCGAAATATTTGACGGTCTCGAAGTTGAGCAGGCTATCGACCGCTTTTGAATTGGCTTCCGTATCACTCTCATTCATATCGCGGCGGATGGCGATACGCTTCTCCGTGGCGAAAAAGGTGAACCACACATAGGCCACGACCATGCACACCAGGATCGCTACATAGACCCAACCGAAATACCAGGCGACGAGACCGGCGATCATGACGAGCTCGACCGCCGTCGGGACCGTGTTGAGTACGGCCATGCGCAGGATCGTATCGACGCCGTTGACGCCGCGCTCGATCACGCGATTAAGACCGCCGGTGCGCCGCTCAAGATGAAAGCGCAAAGACAGGCTATGCAGATGCCGGAACGTGCGGTTGGCGAGTTCGCGTACGGCGTTCTGTGTGACAACCGTAAAGATGACGTCCCGCACCTGGGCGAATAGCACCATGAGGATACGCCCGACCCCATAGGCCACGATGAGCATGATGGGCACAATGGCGAGGCCGAGAATAGTGTTGCCCGCGCTCGCGCCAGCCCCCTCAGCCCCGGTCAGATAGTCGACCGTGTTCTTGTACGCGATCGGCACGGCCAGTGTGACGGTCTTGGCAAGCATGAGGGCAATGAAGGCGGCGATGACACGGGCGTGCAAATCCCGCCGCCCCTTGGGCCAAACATAGGGCACCAATTCCCGCAAAACGGCGAACTGCCCCTCCCGTGCGGAAAGCAGGGCATCGGCGCTCGATTGGGGCAATCGGTCTCTCATAAAAAGGCTTTTCTTTCAGTGCACTGATGCACACAGTTCACCTGCTTCGATCGGCCCAAGGCAGGAAGCGCATCGAAACATTGGCGCTCAAGCAGGCCCAAGACCGACAGCGCCGAAATATTCGCGCTCAGGCAGGCCAAAGACCGCCAGCGCATGAGGAGAGGCGAAGCATCAAGGGCCGCGCCTCTATTGGCTTGGATATAGCCCTCAGCAGGCCCGGAGCCAAGCGCCCTCGGGCAGCAAGCTGCCGCGTTCGGCTAGCGAGCCGTGGGGCGCGGTGTGGCCAGGTCCTTGGCGCTCGGAGGCTTGAGCGACATGTTGAACATCGCCCGTCCCGCCACGACGTTGGTCGTCTTGTCGAACTGCTCGACACGAACAGAATGCACCGCCTCGTCGAGGGCGATCTTATCCTCGACGCTCCACGTGCCATCGCCATCGGCCACAGGGACCTCCGCGAAGCGTTTGCCATCCACATAGATGTGGACGTCACTGCCTCCGATGCCCGTGCCTGAAAGCTTCAGGGTTCCAGGGCCATTTTCTGCCTTCTGATAGTCGACGAATTTCACCCGGATCGGCACTTTGCGCGACGGCGAGGAGGCCTCGCCCACCACATGAGCATCGGGCTTTTGGGCATCAGGCATTTTGGCATCGGGCATTTGAGTATCAGGCATGGCCTCTTCCGCGAGAGCCGGGACGCTAAGAGATATAGCGAAGCCAAGGGCCGATACCGCCACAAGGCCCATAAGGGCCACAAGCTTGATAGACATCATCTTGGTCATTTTCCTTACGCACTTTCTCATGGTTCACCGACAGAGCCTCCAAAGGCGTCTGCGGCAATGTTTGAGGGGACCCTACCCAATCGTTCATGGGCCTGCCACAGCGATCCGCAAAAAAGCAGGCTTGCTTGACGGACCGCCAAGCCCAATGCCAGATGGCTCAAGACCCCGAAAGCCGAAGGACGTAAGGGGCTTGAGAATTCGGGGGATTTCATGACCGGCGAGCGCAAAAAAATTGAAGCTGTTTGCGCCTATTGCGGCTCAGGTGCCGGGCAGAATCCTGCATTCGCAGAGGCCGCGCGCGCGCTCGGCCAGAGCATTGCCGCCGCCGACATCCGTCTCGTCTATGGCGGCGGCGATCTTGGGCTGATGGGCCTCGTGGCCCGCGCGGTCCTGGATCACGGCGGCTACGTCACCGGCATCATGCCGGACTTTCTTCATGGCCGTGAACGCATGCTCGTTGACGCGCACGAGTTTATCGTTGTGGACACCATGCACGAGCGCAAACATCTCATGTTCGAACGGTCCGATGCCTTCGTCGCGCTGCCCGGGGGCATCGGCACGCTGGAGGAGTTCGTCGAGCAGCTCACCTGGTCGCAGCTCGGCCGCCACAAAAAGCCAATCGTGCTCGTGAATATTCACGGCTTTTGGGACCCGCTGCTCGAACTCTTCGACAAGATGACGGAGCACGACTTCATCCGCTCAGGGTTCGAGCTGAACATGTCGGTCGCCGAGAGCGCGCGCGATGTCATACCCGCTATCCAGCGCGCGCTCGCGGACCTTGAGGCCGAGCCGGAACCGGGCGCACGCTCTGTCGCAAAGCTCTAGGACTGAAAACTTAGGGCCGAAATTTTATGGCGCTGTCGCACCGTCGCGGATTAGCTTGTAATTGATGGAGTCGAGCAATGCCTCGAACGAGGCATCCACGATATTGGGTGACACGCCGACCGTGAACCAACGCCGCCCCTCCCCGTCCCGGCTCTCGACGAGAACACGCGTTACGGCATCGGTGCCACCGGAGAGGATACGGACCTTGTAGTCCACCAACTCCAGATCATCGATATAGCTTTGATAGGGACCAAGGTCCTTGCGCAGGGCGTTGTCGAGCGCATTGACCGGACCGTTGCCTTCGCCCACCGACATCACCGCCTCACCATCGATGCTGACCTTCACGGTCGCCTCCGACACGGTGACAAGTTCGCCAAGCGCGTTGTGACGCCGCTCCACCATCACACGGAACGAATCCACATCGAAAAACTGCGGGACGGATTTCAGCATGCGCCGCGCCAAAAGCTCGAAGGAGGCCTCGGCCGCCTCATAGGCATAACCCACAGCCTCACGCTCCTTAACCGTATCCAGCAGGCGTGCCACACGCGGATCATCTTTAGGGATGTCCATGCCGATGCTTTGGAGCTGTGCCAGGATATTGGAGCGCCCCCCCTGGTTCGAGACCAAGAGCTTGCGCGCATTGCCGACTGTTTGTGGCTCCACATGCTCATAGGTGCGCGGGTCCTTTTGGACGGCGGAGACATGAATGCCGCCCTTGTGGGCGAATGCCGCCTCGCCCACATAGGGCGCGTGCCGGTCCGGCGCCTGGTTCAGCATCTCATCGAGGACGCGCGAGGCATGGGTCAACGTGCCAAGCCTGTCCAGCGTGATGTTCGTGACGAAACGGTCCGCATACCCCTCTTTGAGCAAGAGCGTTGGGATGATCGATGTCATGTTGGCATTTCCACAGCGCTCGCCAAGACCGTTCAGCGTGCCCTGAATCTGCCGCGCGCCAGCGCGCACCGCGGCAAGTGAATTCGCAACCGCATTGTCCGTGTCGTTGTGCGCATGGATGCCCACATGATCGCCAGGGATGTGCTTCACAACCTCGGTAACGATGACCTCGACCTCTTCGGGCAGCGTGCCGCCATTGGTGTCGCAGAGCACGACCCAACGCGCGCCCGCCTCGAATGCGGCCTTCGCGCAGGAGAGTGCGTAGTCCGGATTTGACTTATAGCCATCGAAAAAATGCTCGCAGTCGACCATGGCCTCGCGTCCGCTTGCCACGACGGCCTCAACGGACTCTGTGATGCCTGCGCGGTTTTCCTCGCAGGTGATCCCAAGCGCCACATCCACGTGAAAATCCCAGGTCTTGCCCACAAGGCAAATCGTGTCCGCGCGCGCCGACAGCAGCGCCTGGAAACCAGGATCGTTGGAGATCGACCGGCCCGGCCGCTTTGTCATGCCAAACGCGGTCAACTTGGCGCCCAGCTTGCGCTCTTCGGAGAAGAGTTCGGTGTCGATTGGGTTCGCGCCAGGATAGCCGGCCTCCACATAATCGAGACCGAGCCCGTCCAGCTGCTGGGCAATCAGCAGCTTATCCTCAAGGGAGAAATCGACGCCATGGGTCTGGGCGCCGTCCCGCAAGGTCGTATCGAAAAGAGAAAGTATCTCGCGCGTCATCATTCACACCATGCCAAAGAAGACGTGCTGCGCCAGTGCAGCAAAGCCGAGCACGACCACTTGCTTGCCATATAGACACGCTGCGAGCCTTGAAAAAGCGCGTCTTGCACAAAGCCGCTCATTGCAGGGTCTCCGGCCCCGGCAGGGTCCTCTTCATTGTCGTATTGGAGAGCCACCCCTCCCCTCGCCGCACACTGTTGCGCTGCTGGGCGCTGTAACCGCGCTTGCTGAAGAAATCATAGGCGCTGTCGCTGGCATCGACGCTCAGCTCGTTGGCGCCCCGCCCTGCCGAAAGCTTCTCCAGCGCATCGGCGAGCAGTGTCCCGACCCCACGCTCAACGGCGGCCGGATGCACATAGAGAAAGCCGATTTTATCGTCGCTCTCAAGCGAGGCGAATCCGACGGGCGAACTGCCCATGGTAGCAACGATCGTTACCTGCTCGGCTAAGAGCTTGGCGAAAGCGACCGTATCGTCTGCCGTGGCCGCCCAGGCCTCTTGTTGTTCCTGCTCATACTCCTCGCCGGTGAGTTCCAGCACGCTCGCACGGAAGATCTCCGCAAGCAGCAACGCTTCGTCCGGCAGCATGGGGCGCAAGGCAAGTTGAGGGTTTGACGCCGCATTCATCGCGCAACCTCCCATGTGGTGACGAGTTCGCCCGTGTCCGGGTCCTTGCCGTCTTTCAGGACAATGCCCTTGGCGACGAGATCATCGCGAAGACGATCTGCCTCGGCAAAGTTCTTTGATTTGCGGGCCTCGAGACGGGCCGCGATCAACGCCTCCACATCGCCGCTTGCTGCGGCATCGCCGCCGTCTTGGCTGCTACGCTCGATTTTCGAACGCTCCCCGGAGAAGCCTAGAAATTGAAGTGCCGCACGCAGGTCTGCGAAACGCCGGGCCCCATGAAGCTTGTGCAACTCGGCGATCACTTTAGGCGTGTTCAGATCGTCCGAGAGCGCCTTGAGAATCGCCGCTGGAACTTCTGCTGCCGTCTCCCGCGCTTCGACATCGCCATACCAGTCCCACAAGGTCCGATGGGCCTCATCGAGGCTCACAAGCGTCCAATCGAGCGGTTGGCGATAATGCGTACGGAACATGTTGAAACGCAGAGCCTCGCCCGGCCAGGCATAGCCCTGCCAGCCGGTGAGCAGCTCATGCACCGTGACGAAGTTGCCCAAGGACTTCGACATCTTCTCACCCTCCACCTGGAGGAAGCCGTTATGCATCCAAACCTGCGCCATCACATCCGTGCCATGCGCGCAGCGAGACTGAGCGATCTCGTTCTCATGATGCGGAAACACGAGGTCGATGCCGCCACCATGAATGTCGAAGACCTCGCCGAGATGGGCGGCGGACATGGCGGAGCACTCAATATGCCAGCCCGGGCGTCCTGCCGTCTCGATGCCGCCCGGCGAAGGCCAGGAGGGCTCCCCAGGCTTTGACGGCTTCCAGAGCACGAAATCCATCGGGTCCTGCTTGAACGGTGCCACCTCGACACGGGCACCGGCCATCATCTCATCGAGCGAGCGGCCTGAGAGTTTTCCGTAGTCTTGCATCGAGGCGACATGGAACAGCACATGCCCCTCGGCCACGTAAGCGGAGCCATTCGCAATCAACCGGTCGATCATCGTGCACATCTGGCCGATATGCTCGGTCGCGCGCGGCTCCACGGTCGGATCGAGCGCACCAAGGGCCCGCATGTCCTCATGGAACTGCGCCTCGGTCTTCTCCGTAACTTTTCGGATCGCCTCGTTCAATGGCAGGTCGGGATAGTCCTTCGCCGCCCGCGCATTGATCTTGTCGTCAACATCGGTGATGTTGCGAACATATTTGACATGCTCGGGCCCGTAAGTGTGCCGTATCAGGCGGAACAGGACATCGAACACAACGACCGGCCGGGCATTGCCGATATGAGCATAGTCGTAGACCGTTGGCCCACAGACATAGAGGCGCACATTGGCCGGATCGAGAGGCTCGAAAGCCTCTTTCTGGCGCGAAAGCGTATTGTAGATCGTAAGCGACACTGACAAGCCCCTTCGGCTTGAGGCCCGCCGGATGTTCGTCGGTGATAATTTTCGTAAGAGAAAAGAAGGACGATCCGTGCGAGCTGATATTGCTAGCGCGGAATAATGCAGCCAGAAAGAATAAGGTTCTGTTGCGTATCCATCATCTTGGGCCCGCTTATGGCGGCAAACCGTCAAATCGTCAAGGAAGCCATCTTATTCATGCCGCATTGACCGCAGATTTTGTGGACGCATAATGCACAGTGAGGCTTCCCCAGGGAACGGAAATACGATCGTGAGGCTCCATCGCGAGTTTGGGCGCGTTGTCGCGCCTTGGGCGCAGTTCAGCGCTCAAGTCAGGGCACAGGCGTTTGCCTGTTTTAGCCTTACTGCGCTCGGCTGCGTTGCTTTGACCGGGCATGCCCTGGCTCAAAGCGAGCAGGATATCCGCTGCATGCAGCTTCAGCAGGAACTGGCAGCCGCGCGTGGTGGTGGTGGTGCGAACGCACCCGAACTCGCCGCTCTCAACCAGGAAATCGGCCAAGCAACCCAAGTATATCGGGCCGCGAAATCGGAGATGGAGGGGGCTGGCTGCTACGAGCGCATGCTCATTTTTGGCCGCGCACTGAAGCGGACACCCCGGTGCCTCAGCATGAACGCCCGGGTGGAAGATGCTCGGCGGCACTCAGAACGCCTCAAAGCGCAGCGGAGTTCTCTCGGCGGAGGCGGCGGCAATCGGCGGCGTCAGCAAGAGCTTCAGAGAGCCATGAAGCGCAACGGATGTAGCGGTGCGCCCGCTGGCGGCGGCGGTCTGTTCGACTTCTTCGGCGGCCCACGCCAAGAGTATCAAACACCGATCTATCGCAGCATCAACCCAAATGGCCGCTACCGGACCGTCTGTGTGCGGCTGTGCGACGGCTTCTACTATCCGATCAGTTACTCGACCTATGGTAGCCGGGCCACGCAAGACGCGCAGAAGTGCCAGTCGAGCTGCGCCGCGCCCGCCGAACTTTATGTCTATCGCAATTCGGGCCAGGAAATCGAACAGGCGATCTCACTCAGCGGCTCAGCCTACATGGATCTGCCGGTGGCGCTCCGCTATCGCAAGGAGTTCGTGAAGGGCTGCTCGTGCAAGAAGAATGAATACAATCCGGCTGATATCGAAGCCGCCAACCAAAAGGCGCAAGCTCCCCCTGGCGCGAGTGGCCAGAAAGCCGCTGCGGCACCCGCGCAGCCTGCGCCCCAAGCTCAGCCTGCCGCCGCGCCCGGCGCCGTGCCGAAACTCAATCTGGATATTGGCGGGGCCGCACAGCCGGAGGTCCAGATCACGCCTCCGCCACCACCTGCCACCCAGCAGGCGGCGCCGGTCATGCAGATCCCAACAGTGCCAGCAGCGCCGCAGCTGCAACTGCCGCCAGCGGCCCAAGCGCCTGCACCACCGCCCAATCAGGGACAGTCGAGCTTCATCAAGAAGTCGCCGGCCGCAAACTAACGCGCGCCCAGAACGCTCTTAGCGCACGCCTGCCATTTTTAGGCAGATTTGCCCTCAAGCCGCGCGATCGCGCGAGCCCGTCCAATCATCATCAAGAGCCGCTTCAATTCGGGCCCGTGCGGCTGGCCTGTGAGCGCAAGACGCAAAGGCTGGAACAAGGCTTTGCCCTTAGCGCCCGTCTCGGCTTTCACGGCGGCAGTCCAGGCGCCCCAGGTCCCCTCATCCCACGGCTCAGGTGGCAGCAGCTTAGCCGCGGCCGCGCAAAAGCCAGGGTCCTCGATCACCGGTGCGATGGGCCCGGTCACGATGTCCCACCAGTGCTTGGCCTCCGCAAACACGCCGAGGTTACCGCCAACGGCCTCCCAGAACTCTTCTCCGCCCAAAACTCCCATCGCCTCTAAGCGCTTCGAGACCGCCTCGAAGGGCAGAGCGTGCAAAAGCTTGGCATTGAGGAGACGTAACTCCGCCGGATCGAACCGCGCCGGTGCCCGCGACAGCTTGGCGAAGTCGAAGGCCTTTGCGAGCGCATCAAGGCTCTTGTTAGGGGCGATCGGATCCGAGGTTCCAATCGTCGCCGCGTAACTATCGACGGCTAAGGGTTCCAAACCCTCGTCCCGCATGCCTTGGATGGACAGGGAGCTGTCGCGCTTGGACAGCGCCTGCCCATCGGCCCCCACAAGGAGATTGTGATGCGCGAAGGACGGCGCGGCCGCGCCAAGAGCCTCAAAAAGCTGAATCTGCGGCGCCGTGTTGGCAACATGGTCCTCACCGCGAATGACGTGGGTGATGCCCATGTCGATATCGTCCACGACGCTCGGCAGCGTATAGAGAAACGTCCCATCCGCGCGGATCAGCACGGGGTCGGATAAAGAACCTGCATCCACGTGCTGCTCACCGCGCACAAGATCGTCCCAGACCACATCGCGCGCCTCCAGCAGAAAGCGCCAATGGGGTGTGCGCCCTTCCTCCTCGAAGCTCGCCTTCTCCGCATCGGACAGAGCCAGCGCGGCCCGGTCATAGACAGGTGGTTTGCCGCGGGCGAGCTGACGCTTGCGCTTGAGATCAAGCTCCTCGGACGTCTCATAGGCCGGATAGAGCCGCCCTAGTGCTTTCAGCTGCTCGACCGCCCCCTCGTAAAGCGCGATCCGGTCTGACTGACGCATCCGGGCCGACCAGGCCAAACCAAGCCAAGCCAAATCCTCTTCGATCCCGCGCGCAAATTCTTCGGTCGATCGCTCCCGGTCCGTATCGTCGAGACGCAGAATGAAGTCCCCACCCTGCTCACGGGCGAACAGAGCGTTGATCAGGGCCGTGCGAATATTGCCGGCATGCAGCCGCCCGGTCGGGCTCGGCGCAAATCGGACGGTGATGCTCATCAAAGCCGCTCGCGAAATTTGTTGGTGATGGGATAGCGCCGGTCACGGCCAAAATTGCGCTCAGTGATCTTCACGCCCGGCGCCGCCTGGCGGCGTTTGTATTCGGCGAGATAGAGCATTCGCTCGACCTTCGTCACGGTCTCGGCCGGATGTCCGCGCGCGATGATCTCGGGCACGGACAGTTCCTGCTCCACCAGACAATTAAGGATGTCGTCGAGCACGGGATAGGGCGGCAGCGAATCCACATCCCGCTGATCCGGCTTCAACTCCGCTGAGGGGTCCTTGGTTAGAACGTTCTCAGGAATGATCGCGCCCTCTGGCCCGAGACAATTTTTCGGCCGATGCGTATTGCGATAGCGGGACAGTGCATAGACCTGGCCCTTATAGAGGTCCTTCAGCGGGTTGAAGCCCCCGTTCATATCGCCATAGAGCGTCGCGTACCCGACCGACACTTCCGACTTGTTTCCGGTCGTCAGCACAAGAGGACCAAGCCCGTTGGACACTGCCATCAGAAGGGTGCCCCGCGTGCGCGACTGAAGGTTCTCCGCTGTAAATCCCTCCGGCGCGCCACCCAGCACACTTTCAAGGCAACGGCTGAGCCCTGCCACACCCTCGTGGATGGGCACTGTGTCATAGCGGACGCTAAGGGCTTTCGCGATCGCCTCGGCATCGCTCAAGCTCTCGCTGCTCGTATAAGCGTAGGGCATCATCACGCAGTGCACGCGCGCAGCCCCCAGCGCATCGACAGCCATGACAGCGCATAGGCCTGAGTCGATGCCTCCAGAGAGCCCGAGCACCACACCCGAAAACCCGTTCTTATCGATGTAGTCGCGCAAACCTGTCACACAGGCGAGATAGTTGGCGGCATCGCCCTCCTCCACTTGGGCAATCACCCCGGGGAGGCACTTCCAACCGCCGCTCTCGCGGCGCCACTCCGTGACGACCGCCACTTCGTCCCACGCTGGTAGTTGCACAGGACACGCGCCATCGGCATCGAGCACGAACGAGGCGCCATCGAACACAAGCTCGTCCTGCCCACCCATCTGGTTGAGATAGACAAGCGGCCTCTGGGTCTCCGCCACGCGAGCCTCCGCGACACCAACTCGGATCGCCTGCTTGCCCATCCAGTAAGGAGAGCCATTGGGCACGATGAGAATCTCGGCGCCCGCTTGAACCAGGGAGGAGCAGGTCTCTGTTTCCCAAATGTCCTCGCAGATGGGGACGCCAAGTCTCAAGCCACGGCACGCTATCGGTGCAGGCGCGGGGCCGGCCGCAAAGACCCGCTTCTCATCGAACACGCCGTAATTCGGGAGATTGGTCTTATAGCGCACGGCCGCAATGCGGCCTTCGTCCAGCAAGGCAACCGCGTTGTAGACCTCGGCCTCCTCAGACCAAGGCAGGCCCATCAACACCGCAGGCCCGCCATCGCCCGTCTCTCGTGCCAAAGCCTCGCAAGCCTCACGCGCGGCGCGCTCCAAAGCGGGCTTCAAGACCAGGTCCTCAAGCGGATAGCCCGTGAGAAAGAGTTCCGTAAAGACGATGAGATGGGCGCCCTCGGCGCCAAGGGCCACCCTTAGGCTCTTCGCCTTGTTGAGATTGCCCTCAATATCGCCCACGACCGGGTTGGCTTGCACAAGCCCGACCTTGAAGCTGTCCTTGGATTCACCGCTCATGGATGGAACTCGAAGTTCGAGCATCAGGTAAGACTGCGAGTGCCGCGCGGGCCACCATAATTCCGCCTACTCACCAGCAGCGACGGAAGCCTCCGGCACCACGCGTCCATCGCGCTCCCGGCGCAAACGCTCAGCGACGATGAATGCAAGCTCAATCGACTGATCGGCGTTGAGCCGCGGGTCGCAATGGGTGTGGTAGCGGTCCGAAAGGTCGGCGTCCGTGACAGCTTTGGCGCCACCGACGCATTCGGTGACGTTGTTGCCGGTCATCTCCACATGAATGCCACCCGCATGGGTCCCCTCGGCCCGATGGCTGTCGAAGAAGGCCTCAACCTCCTTCAGGATCAGGTCGAAAGGCCGCGTCTTATATCCACTGCCAGCCTTGATCGTGTTGCCATGCATCGGATCGCAGGTCCAAACCACCGATTTGCCCTCGCGCTCCACGGCTCGGATGAGCTGGGGCAGATATTTGCCCACATTGTCCGCGCCGAAACGGCAGATCAGCGTCAATCGGCCCGGCTCGTTTTGCGGGCTCAACAGGTCGATGACACGCAGCAATTCATCTGCGCTCATGCTGGGGCCGCATTTCACACCGATTGGATTTTTCACGCCGCGCAAGAATTCGAAATGCGCCTCGTCGAGCTGGCGTGTGCGGTCGCCGGCCCACAAGAAATGGCCGGACGTGGCGTACCAATCTCCGGATGTCGAATCGATACGCGTCAGCGCCTGCTCATAGCCGAGCAGAAGTGCCTCATGGCTTGTGTAAAGGCTCGTGGAGCGAAGCTGCGGCGTATTTTCCGGCGTGAGCCCAATGGCGCGCATGAAGCGCAATGTCTCCGCGATGTGGTCGGAGAGTTCCTGATAGCGATGGCCGGCCGGGCTGTCCTCGACGAAGCCGAGATTCCACTGATGCACATGCTCTAGATTGGCGTAGCCGCCTTGCGAGAAGGCACGCAGCAGGTTCAGCGTCGCCGCAGCCTGGCGGTAGGCCATATGCATGCGTTGCGGATCGGGCTGGCGCGAGGTGTCCGTGAAATCGATGCCGTTGATGATATCGCCGCGGTAGCTGGGCAGCTCTGTCTCGCCCTTGGTCTCGGTTGGTGCCGAGCGGGGCTTGGCGAACTGGCCAGCGATGCGGCCGATCTTCACCACGGGCGAGCCGCCCGCATAGGTCAGCACCACAGCCATCTGCAAGAAGACTCGGAAGAAGTCGCGGATCGTGTCGGGGCCATGCTCGGCAAAGCTCTCCGCGCAATCGCCGCCCTGGAGCAGAAAGGACTCTCCTTGCGCGACGCGGGCAAGCTTAGACTTCAGCTCCCGCGCCTCGCCTGCAAAAACGAGCGGCGGAAACGTGGCGAGCTGCCCTTCCACCTCGGCAAGGGCGGCATTGTCCGGATAGACCGGAACCTGCTGAATTGGCTTTGAACGCCAGCTATCGGGGCTCCAACGCGGTGCCATATTCATTCTCCACTCTAGTTCCCGCTATATAAGCATTTGAAATGACTGTGGCTAGGCAGGAAGGCCACATAACCGATAATGCCGCGTGAAGGAATCGAAAGTGTTGCCTCGACTTGAGCACAGTCACAACAGGCGCGACATCGCCAAGCGGTTAAGCGCCGGCCCGCGGGTCAGCTATCTGCGCGACTGGACCTATGGCGGCATAGACGGCACCGTGACTACCTTCGCCATCATGGCTGGTGTCGTCGGCGCCAATCTGTCCTCGACCATCGTCGTAATTCTCGGCGTTGCCAACCTTCTTGCGGATGGTTTCTCCATGGCTGCGGGGAACTTCACGGGCACCAAGGCCGAGCACGACGAATACGAGCAGCTCCGTCGGATGGAAAAGCGCCACATCGATCTGGCGCCCGAAGGCGAGCGCGAAGAAGTCCGGCAAATCTTCCGAGCCAAGGGCTTTGAGGGCGAGGCGCTCGAAACGGTCGTCAACGTCCTCACGCAAGACAGGGAGCGCTGGCTAGAGGTAATGATGCGGGAGGAACACGGCATGCCTGCCGTGGCGCGTTCCCCCATTCGTGCCGCGCTCTATACATTCATGGCCTTCGTGCTCTGCGGCAGCGTCCCTCTCCTCCCCTATCTCGTAGGGCTATCAGCCCCTGAATTGCCATCGGCTATCATGACCGCCGTGACATTCTTCGCTATCGGCTCCGTTCGCAGCCGCTGGTCGCCAAAATCTTGGTGGCTCGCCGGGCTTGAGACACTCTTCATCGGCATGCTTGCCGCAGGCGTCGCCTACTTGGTCGGCTCTTGGTTGAAAGGTTTGCTCTGACCGGGTTTGCTCTCCCGGAGTTCGAGCGATTATGCGAAAGTGGCACCCAAAGCGATTCACATGTCAGTTCCCATATCCGTTCCCATGGCGATACAAGAACCTAAATTCAGCATCGGTATCGAGGAGGAATATCTCCTCGTCGACAAGGAGACGCGGGATCTCGCGCCGGAGCCACCCGCGGCACTTCTAGCCAAGGCGGAAGGAGCGGTCCGAGGCCAGGTGAGCCCGGAATTCTTGCGCTCCCAAATTGAGGTCGGAACGCGCGTCTGCCACTCGGTCCAGGAGGCGCGCGACCAACTTGTTGAGCTTCGTGCAACGATCGGCACAATCGCCGCTGAGTTCGGGCTCGCACCGATCGCATCCTCGACGCACCCCTTTGCCCATTGGGAAAGCCAGCATCACACAAACAAGGAACGCTACAACGTGCTAGCGCAGGACCTACAGCACGTCGTCCGGCGGATGCTGATCTGCGGCATGCACGTGCATGTGGGCATCGACGACGACGACCTTCGTATCGACCTGCTTGGACAGGCGCCCTATTTCCTCCCGCACCTGCTCGCGTTGTCGACCTCATCGCCCTTTTGGCAAGGCGCACCGACGGGACTGAAATCCTATCGCCTATCGGTGTTCGACGAACTGCCGCGCACCGGCATCCCGCACAGCTTTTCGAGCTATAGCGAATATGAGCGCACCATCGGACTGATGATCAGCGCAGGGCTCATTGAGGACGCCTCGAAGATCTGGTGGGATCTGCGGCCCTCGAGCCGCTTCCCGACGCTCGAGATGCGCGTCACCGATGTGTGTCCGCTGATCGAAGATGCCATTGCCATCGCGGCGCTCTATCAGTGCATCTTGAGGCTGCTCTATCGCCTGCGCCGCCAGAACCAGCGCTGGCGCCATTACCCGCCTTTCCTCATCCGCGAGAACCGCTGGCGCGCGCAGCGCTACGGCATTGAGGAAGGCATGGTGGATTTCGGCCGCGGTGCCATGGTGCCCTTCTCGCATCTTCTGGAGGAATTGTTCGATCTGGTCGCCGAGGACGCCGCCTATTTCGGCTGTACGGCCGAAGTCGCTCATGCCCGCACAATCGCGCAGCGCGGCACGAGCGCTGACCGCCAGCTCAAGCGGCACGCGAAGGTCAAGGCCGATGGCGGCTCGGATCGCGATGCACTGATCGCGGTGGTCGACGAGATTGTCGAGGAGACTGCCACAGTCCCAGGGGCCAAGACGGACGCCGTGCTGAGAAGCGAGGACGCCTAGAGCGTCGACTGCATGCCGCCATCCACATTGAGAGCAGCCCCTGTAATGTAGGCCGCTTCGTCGGAGGCCAAAAACAGCGCCGCATTGGCGATGTCCTCCGGGGCGCCGAAGCGCCGGAGCGGGGTCTGGTTGAGAAGCGCCTTCGCGATCACGGGGTTTTGCAGATAACGCCCGATCAGCGCGGTCTCCACATAGCCGGGCAGCAACGTGTTCACCCGAATGCCGTAGGGCGCGTATTCGACGGCCAGGCTCCGGGACAGGGCCGAGACCGCACCCTTGGTCGCCGAGTAGACCGCCATCTGCCTTGTATGCTTCGTCGACATCACTGACGACAGATTAACGATCGCGGCGTTGCCGGAGCTGCGCATCAGATCGAATGCCTCGCGCGCGCAACGCACGGTTCCGTCGAGATTGACGGACCAGACGTTGTCCCACTCCTTGTCCGACAGATGCCGGAAATCCGCCCGCGCTCCAACGCCTGCATTGTTGACCAGCACATCGAGACGGCCATGGGTTTGCTTGATGGTGTCCATCAGAGCTTTGACTTGGGCAGTATCGGTAATGTCGACGGTCTGTGCGGAAGCAGCACCATTCGCTGTAACGATGGCGTCAGCGGTTTCCTGGGCCGCGTCGCCCTCGATGTCGGCAACGATCACATTGGCGCCCTCGCGCGCGAATGTCTCACAAATTGCCCGGCCAATGCCGGCGCCTCCGCCTGTAACCAACGCAATCTTGTCGTCAAGCCGCCGCATCTGATCCCTTTATCGGTGTTGGCGGCTCCCATTTCTGCCGCATGGTGACAAGCTCTTCCGCAACGCTCGGATGGAGCGCCATGGTAGAATCAAAATTGGTCTTGGTCGCGCCGAGCTTGAGAGAAATCGCTGCCATTTGTGCGATCTCCGCCGCATCGGGCCCGACCATATGCACGCCGAGCACTTTGTCCGTACCGGCATCCACGACAAGCTTCAAGAAGACCTTTTCGCCGCGTCCACTGATCGTTGCGCGCATGGGCCGGAAGCTCGCCTTGTAGATATCGACGCTGTGTTTCTCGCGCGCGTCTTCCTCACCAAGCCCCACCGTCCCAATTTCGGGCTCGGTGAACACAGCCGTTGGAATAAAGCTGTAGTCCATGGCCTTCGGCAACCCTTCGAACACCGTCTCCACAAAGGCCGTACCTTCACGGATCGCCACCGGCGTGAGATTCGCTCTGTCCGTCGCATCGCCGACTGCATAAATGCTGTCGAGCGACGTCTTGGAATAGGCATCCACCACCACACGGCCGTTTTTTCCGAGCTCCACGCCAATATTTTCAAGCCCGAGCCCTGAAGTGTTTGGTCGGCGCCCCGTGGCGGCCATGACCCGCGAGGCCGGGATCTCATCCCCGTCGGTGAGGGCGACCCGAAACCCGCCCTCATCCTTCTCAATGGAGGCGATATTGGTATTCATGCGAAGGTCCACACCGCGATCGCGCAACGCCTCGGCCACCTCATCGCGCAGATCCATGTCAAAGCCACGCAAGATCTGGTCGCCGCGATAAATGACGGTCACATCGACGCCGAGGCCGGCGAAGATGGAGGCGAATTCCATCCCGATATAGCCCGCGCCGAGGATGACAATGCTCTCCGGCAGGGCGTCGAGCTGGAAACACTCGTTTGAGCTGATGAAATGTTCGGAGCCTGGCACGTTTGGGAAGGCAGGCGTGCCTCCCGTCGCGACAAGAATATACTCAGTTGTGATGGGCGTATGGCGATCCGCCAGGGTAACATTATGCGGCCCGGCAACGGTCGCACGGGTCAGAAAGCGCTCCACACCCGCCTTCTCCAAGGTTCGCGTATAGGCACCGTTCAGCCGGTCGACTTCGCGCTGCACATTATGGATCAGCTTCAGCCAATCGAACTGCACGTTCTCATATGACCAGCCGAAAGCCCGCGCGTCTTCGATTTCCCCGCCATACCGGCTACCGTAAACGAGCAATTTTTTCGGCACGCAGCCACGGATCACGCAGGTGCCGCCAATGCGGTACTCTTCGGCAATAGCCACGCGCTTGCCGAGCTGAGCTGCGAGCCGTGCGGCCCGGACGCCGCCGGAGCCCGCTCCAATGACGAAAAGATCGTAGTCGTACTCAGACACTTGAGATCAAAGCTCCACCTAGACTTTCGGGTAGGACGTTGCGCTGTGAACCTACGCTCCGGAATGCCGAAGCGTTCTAACACCGGCAGGGCCAGCGACGATCGCCAAATCGCAAAGCCCGAGGAAGAGGCCGTGCTCAACAACACCTGGGACACGTGTCAGCGCGAAGGCCAAAACTTCCGGCTCGGCAATTCTGGGGAACGCGCAATCGACGATTAGATTACCTTGGTCGGTGACGAAGGGAAGGCTCCCTTGCCCCGGCCGCAGCCGGATATCGCCCTCGCACCCGGCCTCCACCGACAGAGCCTCGATTAACCGTATTGTCGCCTTTAGACCGAAGCGAACCACCTCAATGGGAAGCGGGTGAGACCCAAGCGTGCGCGAGACCTTGCTGTTGTCTGCAATGACGACCATGCGCTCCGACGCTGTCGCGACGATTTTCTCGCGCAGCAATGCGCCGCCACCGCCTTTGATAAGGCGAAGCTGATCGTCAATCTCGTCGGCGCCATCGACCGTGAGGTCCAGCTGTGGCGTCTCATCCAACGTTGTCAGCGGGATGTTTAGCCTTTGGGCGTGGGTGCGTGTTGCCTCCGAAGTCGGCACACAGACGATGTTGAGACCATCCTTCACGTGCGCGCCAACTGCCTCAACGAAGTAATAGGCCGTCGAGCCGGTACCAAGACCCAATCTCATGCCGGGCTTTACAAGCTCGACCGCCGCCTTCGCGGCCGCGGCCTTGTAGCCATCGACGGCGTTCCCGCTGTCTGCCATTAGCTTTCAAGTCCCCCCATCATGACGTATTTGAGCTCAAGGAATTCTTCGATTCCATGGTGGGAGCCTTCACGTCCCTGGCCGGATTCCTTCACGCCGCCAAACGGGGCCAGCTCGGAGGAGATCATGCCTTCGTTCACACCGACCATGCCATACTCAAGCGCCTCGGCCACCCGCCATGCGCGTGAAAGATCCCGTGTGTAAAAATAAGCCGCGAGCCCGAACGGCGTTCCATTCGCCAGGTCGATCGCTTCAGCTTCATCCTCAAAGCGGAACAACGGCGCGACGGGCCCAAAAGTCTCCTCTCGGGCAATCCGCATTGCCGGCGTCACTTCCGTTAGTACGGTCGGCTGAAAGAATGTCCGCCCTAAATCGTGGCGTGCCCCACCTATAAGCACTTTAGCGCCTTGCGCTGTTGCATCCCTGACATGGGCTTCAACCTTCTCAAGCCCCGCCTCATTGATCAGCGGACCCTGCACCACACCCTCTTCGGTTCCAGCCCCAACCTTCATTTTGGTAACAGCATCAGTCAGCTTTTCGGCGAAACGGTCATAGACGCCGGTTTGCACCAAAATGCGATTTGCACTGACGCAGGTCTGACCCGAATTGCGGTACTTCGAGACGAGAGCGCCGGTCACTGCCGCGTCCACATCCGCATCGTCGAACACGATGAACGGCGCATTGCCACCAAGTTCCAGCGACAGCTTCTTTAACGTATCGGCGCACTGTCGCATGAGGAGCTTCCCAACCTCGGTCGACCCCGTGAAGGTCAGCATGCGGACAGCCGGGTTCGAGGTAAGCTCGCCGCCGATCTTCTCCGCGTTCCCCGTCACCACATTCAGAACGCCAGGTGGAAAGCCTGCCCGGACGGCAAGCTCGGCCAGAGCGAGTGCGGAAAGCGGAGTCTCTGGCGCGGGCTTCACAACAACGGTGCAACCGGCGGCCAGCGCCGGGGAAACTTTGCGCGTGATCATAGCCAGCGGGAAGTTCCACGGCGTGATCGCGCCGACCACGCCCACGGGCTGCTTCAACACGAGCATGCGGCCGCTTTTTTTCGGGGTCGGAATGACTTCGCCCAGAACCCTCTTTGCCTCCTCAGAATAGAATTCGGTGAAGGAGGCGCCGTAGTCCACTTCGGCGCGCGCCTCGACAAGCGGCTTGCCCTGCTCCGCCGTCATAAGCCGGGCGAGATCTTGCGCGTATTCGCATTGCAGATCGTACCAGCGGCGCAGGATCGCGCCCCGTTCTTTGGCAAGAAGCCCGCTCCAAGCAGGAAAGGCCGCGTTGGCGGCCGCAATAGCCGCCCTCGTCTCCGCCGCCCCAAGATTAGGGACACGTCCAACAACGGCGCCCGTGGCGGGATTGAGAACATCAAGGGCCGGCTCCCCAGTCCAGTCTCCGCCGATCAGACACTGATCCTTGATGAGTGTGTGCGTCTTCTGTTGCATTGTTCGCTCTCTACGCCCCCGCTTGCGCCACAGCAAGTCACGTGTGAGAGAGACACCATGCTCAAAGACGCGACGATTGTCTTCGATCTCGATGGCACGCTGGTCGACACGGCTCCTGACTTGACGAATGCCTTGAACCACGCCCTGAGGCTGCATGGATACAAGCCCGTGGCTCCGCAACGCGTGCGCGAAGCAGTCGGTCGCGGCGCGCCCGCCATGATCTATGAAGCTCTCGGTCTTGAGGTCGCCATTGAAGATATCCTCGCCGACTTCCTCGTGCACTACGAAGCGAATATCGCTGTCCATAGCCGGCCCTTCCCCGGCGCGCTGGCCGCACTTGACCGTCTGCAAGACGCGGGCGCCAAGCTCGCAGTCTGCACCAACAAACGCGAGCGCCTAGCAAACCTTCTTCTGCGCTCCCTCGATATCCACCACTATTTCGCGACAATAGCGGGGAGAGACACGTTTCCCGTGTCTAAACCTCACCCGGGACACCTTCTGGGCACTGTCGCCGCCTCGTGCGGCGATCCGGCTCGCGCGGTCATGGTGGGAGACAGCTCTGTGGATCTTGAGGCCGCAAAAGGGGCTGGAATCCCCTCAGTTCTTGTCTCTTTTGGCTATTGTCCACCTCCACCGGGGGGTCTGAGACCTGATAAAGTCATCAGCAGCTTTGATGGGCTGGACGCCGATGTCGAATTACTCCTCAAACGCTTGACAGAACGGGATTTGGAGCCCTCCTAATAGCGCCGGGCATCGCTTCGCGCGGTGCCGTCAATCGCCGTATCGACTGCAATCAACCGCCATAATTGTGCGCGAAAATTTTAGAGTTCAATTTTGCGCCAGGGAGAACAGGAATGCGCCTACGCATTGTGATCAGCGCTCTTATCGTTTTGCTGATGGGCGGAACGGCCATGGCCCAAGACGCCGGACAGGCCTGTGTCGACCAGCTCGCCCAGACCGAGAGCCTTGTCGACCAAACGGTCAATGCGAAAGTCCTTGATGAGGGGGATGTCGAAGAAGTGAACATGCTACTCGACGAAGCCGATGCCCAGTGCACCGATGGTGACTACGGCAAGGCCAAGGAGACCCTCGGCAAGGTCAAGGGCATGCTCAAGCCCGCAGCCCCGCCAGCAGCCCCACCCGCAGCTCCGCCAGCAGCCCCACCCGCAGCTCCGCCAGCAGCCCCACCCGCAGCCCAATAGGGTTTCGCAAAAAGTCGCACGGGTGCACCCGTGCGTTCCCCTTTCGCATTCCGCGTTTTCGCGTTCCCCGTTTTCGCATTTCTTGACTTACCCCAGAGCCTGTCGCTAAACCCCCCTCTTCCAGCCGCGTCCTCTCCTGACCCGAGGCAAGGACGCGCGATAGCCTCACGTTGAGCCGGCTTCAGAGGGAGCAGGCTCCCCGTGCAGCAAGGGCGGTTAGCTCAGCTGGTAGAGCACTGTGTTCACATCGCAGGGGTCACTGGTTCAAGTCCAGTACCGCCCACCAATATTATTACTTTATATCAGCTGCTTAGAGAATATTTCCAGCCTAACTGTCAAGCTGGGCAATGTTTCGGGCAACATCCTGCAAATTTCGGCCTCTAACACGTCAGTCAACGCGAGAGACATCCGATCAGCCGATCTGAGCCGCTCACTTTAATGTTGGAGCCTAGCTACTACGACAAGTACGCGGGCGGTTGATTTCCGGGTCACTCTCTTCGGAGGTACAGTTGACGTCGTCGGCTGGCGCATTAGCCGGATACCCAAAGTCGGAGGCAAGCCATGAAAAGCATTCTGTTCGTGTCGTTGTTTATCTTGCTGATGCCGATTGCTTACGCCGCCTCATTGCCAGGCGACAGCGCCAACGGAAAGCTCTTGTATGACGCTAACTGCACGGGGTGCCACGATACTGGCGTTCTCTCACGCAAGGACCGGGTGGTCCAGTCGTTGGATGCGTTGAAAGAGCAGCTGGTCAGTTGCAGTCATATGGCGAACAAGGAGTTCTCCGAGAGCGAAATGCAGGACCTCCTCAAGTACCTGAACGATCAGTTCTATGACTTCCGCTAGGGCATCCTGAGATACCAGGGCGGCTCTATGAGCTTCCTAGCGTGTTGGCCGCATGATGGTGGAAAGCAGATAAGTAAAGGGTAATAGGCCGCGAGATACCCAGGGGGTTGACCAGATAGGGGACCCAATCCTGACGATAAACCTAATCGCCCAGCCGCCGTCGGCTAACCGAAGACCAGTTGCGCTGCGATAATGCAGACCGCCAACATCGCGGCAGTGTCAAAGCTATTCATTATCTTGAACCTCGAAAGTAACCAGTAGCGGCTATAAGCGCCGATGTCGCTTAACAAGAGGTTACACGGACGCTTTGTGCCAGCCCTAGCCACAAACTCTTATTATTGAGATGCTGTTTTGAGCGTCCAGGCAGCCCCCTTGCAAAGCGGCAGCGGCTTCGGCGGCGGTCGCATATGAGCTTTCCTGTATCTCATGAGGATGGGCTCCAGCGTCTCCCTCGGCCAAAAGTTCGGAGAGCGGATCTCCTTCAGGCAGGACGCATTCCAATACAAGCCCGCGCGCGCCGGCGACTGGCCCGCCTTCACCGCACGCCCGACGGCGACGATGTCGGTGGATTCGGGATAAATGTAGAGCGTTGCGGGCTTGCCGTTCAGCAAGGCAAAGATTTTCTCGGAGTCCGACGGCGTCCAGCTGGTGCAGCCATTGCTGCGCCCTTCGCTGTAGTTCAATAGCTTGCCGTACCGCACATAACCCTTTTCGTCCGCGTAGCGGTTGCCCGGGGCTTTTATCCGACAAACCGGCCGCACGATCTCGGCCGGATGGCCGCCGATGGAGCGCGGTCTGGCGTTCGCCGTATCGCCCTCGCCGTCGAACTGCACGAAAGAGCGCATCAGGGGCACAAGGTTTCCCTGCGAGGCACGATAGTAGCCTTTGAACGACGTTCTGATCTCTCCAGTCACATAGGACCCGCCAGTCGTCAGCCACGAATCCATCGAATTGCTGAAGTTCTTGGCGCAGCGGAGGCCGTTCGAGAAATCCGGGATACTTTTCAGGTTGCGGCCCTTGCCATGTCCCGACGAAACCGCCCTGAATGTCTGGTCAGCTTCGCAGATAACGTAGAACCGGCGTCCGAAACCGGCCGGGCGCGTCGCGTCCATGGCGAAGTAGCAGGGGTTCTTGATCGCACCTTTGGCTACTTTCCGCAGGTAAAGCGCGCGCGCGCGCCGCAAGACGACGGGCGCGATCTGGCCGTCGCCGTCGCCGACATGGCCCCATAGCCACGGAGGAATATCCGACAGTTGCTCGGCAGCAAACGACCGGAACCCCGCCGCGGCGACGGCTATGAGGCCGACGAGGGCGAGCATGAGGAAGATCAACCGCACCGACTCGAACCTCCAGAGGAAGCTATTGCAATTTGCCCGACGGCGCAGACCCGTTCAGACAAGCCGAATTGCTCGGCTCCGTCCTAGATTTTGGCTTGAGCCGGCTCCCGCGCGATTAGCCGCGCTAGCGCAATCACTATCGGAGCATGTCGTCGTTAAGAATTTGTTTGCTCGTCGGGCGCGCGTAATTGGTCCGCCCCAGAGTGTCGGCCTCATGATGGTTGAAAGCAGAAGGGTACTGGGTAATGCGACGCGAAGTACCTGAGGGGATCCTCTAGGTCGTATGGACAAAGCGGCGGGAAAAATACCAGGCCGGGGCGGACGCCGGCCGATTGGCTATTGATCGCGATGAATGAGACACTGGGGAAGATGCCATGAAATCCATTCCGCTGCCGCTTTCAGGATCGTGCCGGTGCCGGCGCGTGGAAGAGATCAATGGCGGGTTCAAAGTTCTCGACGCATCTGGTCAAGCCGTTGCCGTCAGCTAACAGGCAACCTTGGCGCATACCCCCAGGCTGCTAAGCTCCACTTGCGGGGGGAAGCACTTGAGGGAGGCTTCCCATGACAGACGAGATTGTTGCCAAGGCACAGACCACAGCACACGGACTGATCCAGAGTTACATCGGCCCCGATCACAAATTCCTCGACATGGCTGCATTCTATTCGGCGCTCGTGCAGGCGCTGAAGAATGCGCGAGAGCCCAATCGATAGAGGAAGTTCCTCAGTCTGGGCAGCGCGAAAGGGACTAAATCTCAAGCTGCGCGTATTTTGTTTTCGCTGATGCGTACTTCGTCAAACTCGGCGAATCTGCCCATTATGCGAAGCAAGTTGGCTTGGTGAGCGGACCACGCTCTAATTTCTATACGTGTGTTTTCGTCCTCTGCGATTTTTTCGTAGCAGACCGCACGCTCCCAACGCTGCTTTGCCTTCAAGTCCATGAGGGCATGGTTGAGCTATTTATGGTTGATGAACAGTAAATTGCTGATTGAACAGTGCTAGACGCAAGGCCAACATCGCAGGTGCGCTGACTTTTGATGAGGCACAGTGCATCCCTGTGAATGTGGCTAGGTTGCCAGAATTGCTGCGGGCGTCAGCCGTAGACCGTTAGATGCTGCAACTTGGTGCATGATGAGAGGCTTATACTCTGGTGCTTCCATGTATCATCAACTGAGTGCTTCCGCCCCGGGCCCGTGTCGTCGTCCATGGATGGGTGGGCCATGAAAAACGTCGTCAGTTTCGCTCGTCATTTCTTCAGAATCTTGATGATGGTTCGCGACGTATTGATCGCGCTTCTCGCCCTTATAGCGACAGGAGCCGCACTCATCTCGATTGCTGAAGGAATAAACTACTGGGAGGCTCTATACTTCACACTTATCACGGGCCTCACCGTCGGCTATGGCGATGTCGCGCCAACGACGGTCCTGGGCCGGATCGTGAGCGTGCTGATCGCGCTCATTGGTTTGCTATTTTTCGGCATTGTCGTCGCCGTTGCAAACCGGGCAGTCGCCAAGGCCTTGGAGGAGCAAAAAGGGACCCGATGACGTCCAATTGGCATTCAATTCCCTAGCATTGGCCGGCTTGCGGCGCAGGCTACAGCGGACATTTTCGGCACTGAGGGCGTTCTCTCATTACCCCTCACGAAAAGCGCGAGAAGCGCTGTCACTGGTTCTAGTCCAGTACCACCCACCATTGTAAGCCCATGTAAGGAATTACTATTCCGAAGGGCCTTGCTCCTCCTCAGAAGACCGAAATGCTGCAGCCAGCAGTCCTGGTTAGGCTGCGGTTTTCGTGAGCAAGCGTTTCGATACGCAGCCGACATGTCGATGATCGGTGCCACAGCAACCACCTACAACTCGCAGGTTCGGCAAGAGGTCGACGAGTTCGGAATGCAGCGCGCCGAACTCCTCTGGGTCGCCGTCATCCAGAGAATCCGCCACGTCGAGTTCGGCGTGGCTCAAGCGTGATGCATTCGCACGGACGCCACCGATGCGGCCAACCCAATCCTCTCCCGCTTCAATCGAATTACGGAAATGGTCTGGATGGGCGCAGTTCACCGTGTAGTAGATCGGTGCGTTGCCGGTAACCGCATCGACCCGGTCGACCGCCTCGCCCAAAGGCTCACCCGTTGGGATCCGTCCATTGGTCTCAACCGTGAACGATACGACGACGGGCAGACCTACCTCGATGGCTGCCCGCGTGATCCCGATGGCCTCGTTGGTATTGGTCATGGTTATTGCCGAAACCATGTCAACGCCGGCACGGGCCAGGCAGTCGATCTGCAGCTGATGCATGTCACGGGCTTGCCCAGCGTCCGACACCTCGCTCGGTGCATATCCATCGCCTGCAGGTCCAACGACGCCATTCAATAGGATCTGCGAGACACGAGACTGCCAGTCAGCACGTACTTCTTTGACAAAGGACACCGCGTTCATGGTCAGGCGCAGCATCTCCGGCGCAGACTTGTTCAGTTCCGGCCCCCAGCTTGTGCAGCCGCGCCACGTGTTGGTGTCGAGTACGAACCCGGTCTGCGCTCGAGCGGCAATCGTCAAAAATCCATCGAAATAGCTGCGCATCGCCTGCCGCGCCTCGTCAACATCCATCAGCACTATCGCCGCGAACTGGGGCGCCTCGAAGCCTTTTTGTAAAAACAACCATGTCTCGAATCCGCCATCGGTCAGGAACGGCCGATCGGTCCTCAGCAGTGTCTCCACGTCCGACATCTTGTCTCTCCCTAAGAAGTGAAACTTGAGACATGGTGTGCAAGCTAACTCTGGGGAAAAAAGCCGACTTGCGGTACAGGTCGGCCGAGAATATTTCCTAAATAGTTTCAAAGTTTTAGGCGTCGGGCCGTGGGTCGGGCGTCATTGAGAGACGGAAAAACTGTACTGATGGTACTGCACCGGCGGTATGGATTCAGGAGGCGAACGACGTGGCGCGTGGGGAAGAGACACGCAAAAGAATTCTGGACGTCGCTCAGGATGCCGTGTTGGCGAAGGGGTTCGATGCAACCTCGATTGACGAGATCGTAGCGAATGCCGAGATCACAAAGAGCGGCTTTTTCTATCACTTCCGGGACAAGAACGCACTTGCACGCGCCTTGATCGAGCGCCACATCGCGCTGGAGGATAAGCTCTTCGATGACCTGTTCGGACGCGCAGGCGAGTTAACTGAAGACCCATTGCAGACAGCGTTGATCGCGCTCAAACTGCTGGCTGAGTTGATCGAAGACATGCCCAACGGGCATCCTGGATGCGTCGTTGCGACCGCCGCTTATCAGGATCGCCTTTTCGATCGTGACGTCCGTGAAGCCAATCGCCGCGCTGTCCTCGGCTGGCGCCGCCGTTTCCGAGCCATGTTCGATGATATTGCCGCGGTATACCCTGCGCACGACGATGTAGATTTGGACCAGCTCGCGGACATGGTGAGTTCCGTCATTGAGGGCGGCATCGTCATGTCGCGTGCTCTCGCGGAGCCTTCAATCACGGCGCAGCAGATCATGCTCCTGCGATCCTACGTGAAAATATTGTTCTCGCCGACGTTCAAATAAACCGCGCGGTTCCCCGCTCGGCGAGAACATCTCCGGCGGTGGCAACGCCGGTATGCGCGTCAGCAGGAAAACACTCACGTCCGTTCCCGGCACTTAGCAGGCATGGACGCCGACGCTGGGCATGCATGCGCTTAGTTGGAAAGCGTAAACCCATGATAGCCCGCCCTCCCTGCTCGCAACACTGCAACGCTCTCGCTGATGACTAGCGCAGAGGATGGGGACCACCCTATCTCCTGCGTCGGGTCCCATAAGGGCCTGAGGGAAGCAAGACGCCGCGCTTCGGAATCGCGGACTGCTTCAACTCTCTCTAGGGCTCTTAATAAGAAGTTGAAGTGAAACGGCCCAGCAACGCTCCTCAAAACCGGGGTCGAGCGTCGCACAGTGAGTCTAAAATGCTCCTAGATTGCAGCGGCTTAGAGATGCTCATGGTGTGACCGAGGGATTTGCCGAGGGGCACGACCAGCTTAGGGCACTTCTCGATGCATTCCACGCTGCCGGTCTTGCCATGCGCGTCAACTGTCGTCTGGTGCGTGCCATGAAGACCGCCGCGGTGGTCGCTGTGTGCATGACACAGCAAGCAACGTTGCTCGTTGTCATGAGCAACGTTAATCGACAAGGCCCTTTTCTGCTAAGGCGCTGCGCCAGCGAGGCGGTTCGCCGAGCATTCGCTGTATGTTGGTCCGGGTGTCGAGGGCTTGTAGGGCCTTGCGTGCCGCGTTGGCGTCCTTGGCAGTCATGGGCTCTCGCGTCGACAAGGGCAGATCTAACCAGGCCGAATACGTGGGCTCCTCGTCGTCTTTCACCTCGGGCGTGCTTACCATCGGAACGTTCTCCAGGGCTGCTTCTGTTGCTCTTCGTAGCTTCCCCCCACATTGGTTAACGAAGCCTTGCGCCAGTGCTGCCACCAGGGACTAGCAGTCCACCCATAATGCGAGGCGGATATGCTCGGCTTTTGGGCCGCCCCATCTTTTAACCCTTAGCGAATATTTCTGCCGGCAGCGGTAGGGAATACAATCGTCTTCTCGATTGGCAGATTCATTGAAGCAGGGACCGCAGGCGAAATGCTCGATTTCAAAAACAAAGTCGTACTGATTACCGGGGCGGCACAGGGATTCGGCCGCGTTCTGGCCCACGCCTTTGCCGAACATGGCGCAAAAATCGCGCTGTGTGACATCAACGACGAAGGCGGCGAGGAGACGCTAGCCAAGGTCACGGCGCATGGAGCGGATGGTCTCTACCAGCATGCCGACGTATCGCAGGAATCTGACGTGAAAGGTTTCGTAGCGTCGACCGTCAGGTCGCTTCGGACGGCTTGACGTCGCCATCAACAACGCGGCCAAGGAAATCGCAGGCCCGACCCTCGACTTGCCGTCAAAGGACTTCGACACGCTGATCGACACCAATCTAAAGGGCAACTATTACGGCAGGAAGCATTAGGTCGCACAGATGCGAAAAGAACGGCGGCGGGGCAATCGTCAACCAGGCCTCGGTCACCAGCAGCATCACCGGCGTGCCCGACAACGGCCTCTACGCCGCGACCAAGGGCGGCATCATCGGGCTTACCAAGTCCGCCGCGCTTCAGGTGGCATCTGAAAATATCTCGATCAACGCGGTCGCCTCCTGCGCCTTCGACATCCCCAACGACGTCTTCCTGCGCTGGATCGACGATCATCATGTGACGCGTGACGAAGCCGCGGGATGGGTTCCGATCAAGCGCCTCGGCCGGCCCGAGGAAATCGCAGCGGCCACGCTCTACCTTGCCTCCGACGAGGCACGCTTCGTGGTCGGCGAGGTGTTGACCATCGATGGGGGATTCACGGCGCAATAAGAAAATAGGCGAATCTAGCATCGAATGATTGTGTTGGCACGGCGAGGAGCGGCTGAACAATTTCTCTACGTCGGCTCATGATCCAAAGCGGAGATGCTGGCTGGCACGACGGCGACCGCTTGTTGTTAGACAATGAACTTAGGCAGACGAGTTGCGAATTCGCTCCAGACAGCGGCGGGCAACGTCGGCAATCGGACCGCTGGCATCGACACGATCGAATCCAATGGGGCCGAGGTCGTAGGCCAGCTGCGTTTGGACAACCGCCGAAGTTGCATCGGACACGTCTCCAATGCGCTTGGCGACGCGCTCCTGCATCAGCTCGGCCGACACATCGAACCAAAGCCCCGTGAACGACGCTCCATACTCTTCAGCTAGCTCAGTGATTGCGTCGCGCTCCTCAGGCCGCGCGTGAACCGCATCGACAATCACGGATTTGCCGGCGTCGAGCACGAAAGCTGCCCGTTTGCGACATAGCCTGTAAACCAGATCCGAAACCTCTTGCGTGTAGGCTTGCCTGGATAACCTCTCATGGGGCGGCATGCCGAACAGCCGCTTGCGCTCCACATCGCTCCGCACAATGACCGCGCCGGGAAAGCTACCGATCTGCGCGGCAATCGTTCGCGCGATGATGGACTTGCCGCTCCCAGACAAACCGCCCATAGCGATTACCCGCGGCTGCTCTGGCTCCAGATAGTGAACCGCCAGCCCAAAATAGGCTCCCGCAGCCTCCCGCGCCGCCACAGCGTCCGCAGGCAAGCCTTTTTCGGCACGCAGGAGCGCGACTTTAGCTCTGATCATCGCTCGCAATGAGAGAAACAAGGGCAGCGCGGCAAGGCCAAGGAGATTGCCCGTGCCGTCCTCGTCAAGATAGCCGTTGAGAACGGCATTGGCGTGGGCGGAAAGTCCGCGCTTGCCCAGATCCATGAGCAGAAACGCCAGATCGTAAAGCACATCGATTATCGCTAGGCTGTCGTCGAACTCGAGCGCATCGAACAAGTCCGGCTTGCAATCGATTTCGACGATGTTGCCCAGGTGAAGATCGCCGTGACAATGGCGAACATAACCGCCTTTCGCTCGCCGCTTTAGGAGGGGAATGAGCCGTTGGAACGCCTCGCGCGTACCATTTGCGAGGACTTCCGCCGCGTCTTGATGGAACGCGGAAGAGGGGGTGGTCAACACAGTCTCGTGCTCGCGGATGATGCGTTTGAGCGGTAGAACTGCTTGGTTTGTCGTAAGGGTGCGGGCGGCCGTGCCGTGCAGGTGGGCTATATGCGATGCAAGCTGGCCCATCGCCGCGAGGCTCAGACGGCCCTCGGCCGCCATGCGGTCGTACAGATTCTCTTGGTCGAATCGGCGCATTACTAGCACCCATTCGACTGGCACATCCTCACCGCGAAGTTTGAGTCCCTGGCCGGGTTCGAAGGTTATAGGAACGACCTCCAAATAGATATGGGGGGCGTTGCGGCGGTTCAGGCGCAGTTCGTTGAAGCAGGCCTGGCGTCTCTTCTCAAGGGTCGAAAAGTCGAGAAACGGGTATTTCACCGCACGCTTCATCTTGTACGCGAACGCACCGGCGAGAAATACGAAGGAAGCGTGGGTCTCAATGAAATCCACGGCCGCGGGTGCAGGATCGTACGCCTCGGGCTGTGCCATAAATTCGAATAACTTCGTTTGATCCAAGACAACACCGCTCAGTGGTTGGCCAAGGTCACGGTCTCCTAGCACAGCACACAGTAGCGCACTGTGTTCACGCGGCAGGGTTCAACGGAGGGCTCCCACAGCACTGCGCGGCCTCCCAACTTCTTCGACGGTTGGAGAGATACCGGGCTATACCCTGCCGAAAGTCGTCGACCTCGATGGCGAACTAGCGCTGAGGTTCTCGTTCCTGGAGATTATTGGGCTTTTTTGAACTTGTGCCCCCAACGCTGGGTAGCACGCTGGTAGCTGACCTCGCCCAAATTCACGAGCGTGACGACACATCCCCGCGATAAACTCGGTCCGGCTTTATCCATGCACTTGCGCAGGCCCGGATCATCGATCGCGTAGGTCGAGCAAAACCGCTTGTAGTCATTCTTACAGGCGCCCTTCACGGCCTTCGAATATTGGGCCGCAGACGGCAAGACCATCACCAGCAACGCGGCGAAGAAGACCAATGCGGAAAGAGCTCTCGTAATCATTCAGATCTCCAGTGGTTTCCTCGACTGACCTGGACGACACGAATGTGCCCGCTGCCAAGCTCGTCCGACATGAAAGATCAAGACCTTGACAGATCAAAGATAAGCGCTCGCTTGGCGCATTACGCAGCGGCGGCCGCACCTTCGGGTCTACTCGACCGTCCGCGCCAAACCGCTTTCATTGCGACCAACACGTCGTCATACCGATAAACAACGCCACTCGACAGCTTCTTGCCAATCTGTCCGGTCCACACGATCAAAGAGTCTTCGCGATTGGGATTTGGAGTGAACTCAGCCCCCGTTGGTGTGTGAATGACCAGACCGTCCCTGACCTCGAATTGGTCTGCTTTAACTTTTGCCTGCGCGTGCATCGTCGAATCCCCCAGATGTTGCGTTACACGTGACAAGTCCTGGACTATTTGAGTGTGTGGGAATTAAGGATTGATAAACACTAGAGCCGCACGGCTGGCTACTACCCTCAACGCGCGCAGGGGAGCTTTGAGGGAGGCTTCCATGACAGACGAAGCTGACGCCAATGCGCCCGTTTTGTGGTCCTAACCCGAGGCACTCTTTCATTCGGACAAGGATACGATATGCACCTGACAATTGCGCTGACCGTCATGGCTTTTCTGGCGGTCTGGGCCCCGCCTACCGCTATCGCCGAGGATATCTTGATTGAGAATTTTGAAAGTCAGCCGGAGACACGATGGCGGTTCTTCGCTGACACTGTGATGGGCGGGATTTCCACCGGGCGGCTGGAGTTCGTCGAGGAAGACGAAGACATCCACGCACACATGACGGGGAGCGTAAGCACGGAAAACAACGGCGGATTCATCCAATTCCGAATGGAATTGCCTGCGCCACTGCCCAAAAGAACAGTCGGTTTACGTCTGGTCGTTCGAGGAAATGATCAGCGCTACTTTGTGCACTTGCGGACCAGCGGGACTCTTCTGCCGTGGCAATACTACCAGGCGGGTTTCGAGGTGACTCAAGAGTGGTCCGAAGTGCGCTTGCCTTTCACAGACTTCAAGGCTTCCGGGCGGCTCCTGCGGACGGTGCCAAGGCCTGAAAGTTTGAAATCGGTTGGGATCGTTGCTTTCGGCCGGGAACATGAAGCCGAGATCGACGTTCGCGAAGTCAGCTACTATTAGGTCTGAACAAGGAACAGATTTTCAACGCGCTGGAGGAGAGAGGATGGAGCCCCTTACCGACGAATCCTGCCGCGCTAAGGCGCTCGCAACAGCGCATGGACTGATCCAGAGCTACCTTGGACCCGACCACAAGGTCATCGATATGCGCGCTTTCTATTCGGCGCTCGTGCAGGCACTGAAGAATGCGCGAGAGCCTAATCGATAGAGGAAGTTCCCCAGTCGGGGCAGCGCGAACGGGGTTTAACCTCAAGCTGCGCGTATTTTGTTTTCGCTGATGCGTGCTTCGTCAGACTGGGCCAAGTTGCCCATGATGCGAAGCAAATTGGCTTGGTGGGCGAACCACGTTCTAATTTCTAAACGTGTGCTTTCGTCCTCTGCGATCTTTTCGTAGCAGGCCGCACGCTCCCAACGCTGTTTCGTCTTCAAGTCCATGAGGGCAGGTTGAGCTATCGAACGTTGATGAACCGTAAACAGGTGATTGAACAGTCCTAGGCGCAAGGCCAGTATCGCCAAGGTGCTGACCTTCGATGAAGCGCGGCGCATTGCTGCGCATGTTGCTAAGCTGCCGGACTTGTTGGCAGCGAATTGAACGGCGCTTAGGGCAGGCGCAGGGTTATGACCCAATCAGAATGATAAGTTTTTCTGATAGACTCCATAAACAATCAGTATTGGAACCTATCAGACCGTTAGACGTATATTGAGGGCAACGATGGGGTTCCCCCCCATCGATGGTTCCACTCCCCCAAACGGAACCCAAAGCCCCGGCTCTCCCCCCCCCCGTGTCCGGGGCTTCTTCTTGTCCGGTCGTCGAGGCAAAGAAAAAGCCTGACCCCCCCGGACCAGGCTTCTCCCCCTAGCAAAGCTAGTTCCCTCAAATTGGTCGCACGATTCGTGAACACACTAGACCGACAAGCGTGGCAATTCTCGGGCGGCTATGCTCAGCCTGCGGGGAAGCACTTGAGGGAGGCTCCCATGACTGAAAACATCGACGCCAAGGCGCGCGTTACAGCGCACGGACTAATCCAGGGCTACATCCGATGATGCTAATCGGCGGCGACCCGCAGTGCTATCTGAGTTACCGTGACATTGTCGGTCCGGCGCGCTAGAGATGTCCTGGCAAGAACATCCGTCTCAACTGAGGACTACGATTCATGGGCAATGTCGCAACTGAAATGGCCGACTACGACGCGATCGGCAAGATTGTCCAACACTATATCGATGGCGCCAGATCTGGCAAAGGCGACGACATGAAGCCCGCATTCCACAGAGACGCAACAGTCTTTGGCTATGTGGGGACCGACCTGTTCGCAGGCCCCGTTCAGAATCTTTTCGATTGGAATGACCAGAATGGTGCGGCGACGGAACTCCAAGCACGAATCGTGAGTATAGATCTCGTCGGCTCGGTTGCGACTCTACGACTTGAGCTTGACAACTGGACCGGCCATCGGTTCACGGACTTGTTCACGCTCCTCAAGGTCGATGGGGAGTGGAGGATCATGAACAAAGTGTTCCACCTACATCCGACCGACGCAGCGGGAGCCTGAGGCTTCAATGCTGAGTTTTAAAGTCTTGGCGCGCGCTTTAAGTTCGTTCTTGTAGGCGCCAAGAATTCCGTAAGGCGCCTCAATTTTCACAAGGCCGAGTCTCGCTACGATTCTCTTCTCTAGTTCGTACGGAATGAACTGCACGAGCTGAACCGTTGCTCGGAAGTCTAGCGCTAAGTGAGCTACTTTCTTTGCCAGGTCGACAGCCATAGATCAATCGACTCCGTCCACTCATTTTCGGCGGCTATGCGCAGTGCATACCCCACATACCCCTCATGGAGAGAGGGCTTTGGGTTAAACTGCATAGAGAATTTCTCT
>Ga0316190_10000034_pt1 | contig 71419 bp, 53 predicted proteins | sample Eddworburrow2_MG_FD_204929 | JGI IMG/M metagenome (GOLD analysis project Ga0316190, IMG submission 204929) | Coastal sediment microbial communities from Maine, United States - Eddy worm burrow 2 | ecosystem: Environmental > Aquatic > Marine > Coastal > Sediment | place: USA: Maine | collected...
ACCCTTTTTGTTTCATGAGATTGTTTAATATTTAAAATAGACGTCTTCTGCCAGTAAATACCATCCAACCCGGGATCATTCAATCTCGAAGATCATCAGTTCGACAGGAATCGGGCAGGTGTCATCGGCGACGTCGTAAAGTCCGTTACCGTCGTTATCCAGTCCTGTAGAGCCTACGAAATTTTCTCCATTGCAGGAACTCGAAGGTATATTTGGGTGGCCTGTGCCCGGGGATGCATAGTAGTTGGGGAGAATATTCTCACCTACGGGTGTATACCCCGTTTGGTCATCGTGACAACCCGTGCAACCCGCGGAGCCTTGGTGGTGCTGGCGTAAGCCCGCACCACGTTGGGAAGTTCCGGTTGTGGTGGCATTGCCATCGTCTTCGTCCCGACCGTGGCAGCCAACACAGCCTATTGCAGCCATCCCGCTCCCACCGGTTGAACTTTCCAGAAGAACGCCGGTTGCCCCAGGGGTTCCTGTATGACAGACGTTGCAGTCGCTGCTCACCATGCTCTGGTGGCCGTTATGGAGGCTCTCACCCCAATTGGCTCCATCCGAAGCCGAGATGTAGGGACTGGCCAGAAATCCGCCGTGACAATTATCGCAACCGCCCGCGTAGTCATCATATGCAAAGACATCGGAAGTCCCGACCATCAAGATCGCAATCATGGCGAGCAATACGACCGCCGGTTTCACAGTTGCTTCCGCCCACAATGTTAATATTTTCATGTTTATTCTCCTTCAACCTAGCCAACGTTGTGATCTACCGTGCCATGGTGGCAAATCTCATCAATAAATTCAAACCCTGAAATAGTACTGCTATCAAGTATGACATAATCAGATTAGACATTTGTCATTCTAAATTTAATACAACATAAGTATAGTATTAAAAACAACTAAAATTCTAATGATGCCCTTTCAAAGCACCCGCTTGCAATGGGATGAACTCCTCTGCATTGGTAGACATTCCGTCTACATCACGATTGAGGTGACAATCACAAACAGTAGTCATCCATGATGACCACACCTTCACCCACTTCTTCAATCAGTTGTGTGATTGTTTCGCAGGAGAGATTCTCTACACCTTTAATACTGATTAACTCAAGTTCACTAAAATTCAGCAACGGTTCGATACTTTCAATCTGGTTGTTATCAAGGGTCAATCGCCAGACGTTTTCCAAAACAATGAGGGGTTCAATACTTTTCAACTCATTACTGGAAAGGTCAATTTCCCGAAGCTCCGACAATCCCGAGAGAGGGGTCAGATCGTTAATATGGTTATTATTGAGGTATAAATGCTCCAGTTGAGTCAAATTCCCCAGCGCAGATAAGCCTTTGATTTTGTTGTTTCCAATGTCAAGTTCTCTGAGTTTCTGGAGCGATTCGAGTGCACTTATATCTGATATGTCGTTTTGGTTCAGGTTGAGCACTTGCAACGAATGCTTTGGAGGCAGTGAAGTTATGTCATTTATCCGGTTCGATGCCAGGTTCAGAACCTCCAGGTTATGAAACATGCTGATCATATTGATGTCACGAATCATATTGTGATCGAGGCTCAGATGCGTGATGGTGACACGGGAAATTCCGTCAGCTATTTGGCTGATCAGGTTATCATCCAAATTCAAACGTTCGAGCTTATTAAGAGAAGCCAGTGGGGAAAGATCGGTTATTGCGTTATGCGCTAAATCCAACTCCCGAATATTTTTGAGGCGTTCGATACCTGAAAGACTGGATATCTTGCGGTCCGTCGGGTTTACGCAGTGCACTTTCTGTACATGTCCCGCGTCAATCCACCCATTCTCTCTGGCTTCGCTTATAACGCAATCCCGAAAAACGGCATCTTCAAATACCAGGTCCTCTACAGATGTGTAAACAGCATCTGGTGAGCAACCCAGCAGTAACAGGCAGGGAATCAGCGAGCTAATAGCAAGATGAGGTCTTTTCATACCGGTTTGCTTCATTAATGTTTCTAAGGTTTACAAATGTTCAATTAACGTTTGTATTTAAAAATGACGTTAGCCTTGACATAGTCAACGACGTGGAAAGCCCGGTGAAAAATTGGCCCAATTGAACGTTTTGGGAGAGTATCATTTAGGTACCTCTTCGAGCAATCAATACGTGGATATCATTAAAGTTTCTTTTTGTTGTGACACCTAATTACGCTAAAAAGAGTGCTCCGCCCAAGAAACAGCTTTTTTATAAGTTTGTTTTGCTCTTCATTGTTCTGGTTGGCTACTTTGCTTACCTCAGTCTCCGGTATGACCTAATGACCGGTGGGATAGCATCTGCACTGAGCTGGTCATTTTTTGTTCTTTGTACACCGATTGCGGACGCTGGCTTCTTGTTGGACTTCCCGCTCAGACTGATATTTGGTATCAGAATGTTGATATCAGAGATTGCTGTGTGGGCAATAGCCATCACGATAAATGTCGTGTCATTGTTTTATTTTGTCGAATACTATCAAACAACCAAATTGACGAAGCTTCTGCTTGGGATTCTCACTATGCCCTACCCATATTGGGGTGTGATTTTGTTATCGGGAACGGGTACATTTCTCTCAATTCGATTTGCGGATGAACTCATGGATGTCATGCATCACAGGGATAGGGAATATTTTCACCGCCATGGCTTTAAACATGAGTTGGTCATAATTATATTTTTTATTCTCATTCTTGTTGGGTACTTCGAACTTGTAGCCTTGCTGGGAATTGAAACCGATTTCTAAGGAAACGTTTACAACCCCTATGCTCTGATCGGACCTGGCAGTTTCCACTAACCGCCAGTAACAAATACCGAATTTGATGCTTGCTGACGAACGGCAGCAATGATTTTATTCTTTGCCACTTGTTACCGGCATCAGTCGAGCCAGAATGTTGGCATGAATAAGACCAGTAGCGTGTATATTTCAAGCCTGCCCAATAGCATTGCGAAACACAAAATAATCTTGGCCGGATCGTTCAGGCCCGCGTAATTGAGACCGGCTTCACCTAAGCCGGGACCCATATTGCTGATGCAGGCAACCACGGCGGAATATGAGGTCACCATGTCAAGCCCGGTCGCGGTCAGCAACATGGTCATGACAGCGAAGCTGGCAATAAAGAGAAAGAAAAATCCCCATACCGCACTCATTACCTGTGGTGATGCAGTGTGCTGGTCATATTTGACCGGAAGGACGGCGCGTGGATGAATCAGCAGACGAATTTCACGCAATGCCTGGCGGTGTAAAAATATAACCCGTATGACCTTCATCCCACCGGCTGTACTACCACCGCAACCACCGACGAAAGCAACGAAGATCAGCAGAAGTGGAACAAAACTACCCCAGGTATAAAAAGGGTCTGTAGTAAAACCGGTAGTGGACATCACCGATACTACATGGAATGCACCGTGGCGAAATGAAGCCCACATGCTGTCAAAAGTGTTTGTGACATAGAGAGCAAAGGTCGCCAGGAAGATGAAAATCAATAAAAGCAGGGTATAAACCCTGATTTCCTGGTCATGAAAATATGTCTGCATACTCGCCCTGTGCCAGGCGGCGTAATGCATGGTGAAATTCATGCCCGCGACAAACATAAAAAACATCGCGATTGCTTCCAGCAAAGGATTGTTCCAGTAAGCAAAGCTATCGTTGTGGGTAGAGAAACCGCCAGTGGCTACCGTGCTGAATGCATGCCCAATGGCATCAAACAAACTCATGCCACCCATGTCATAGGCAATAATACAAAGGACTGTGATACCAACATAAATTAACCACAGCGCCTTTGCAGTTTCTGCGATACGTGGTGTCAATTTGGCATCGTTCATGGGGCCGGGCGTTTCAGCCTTGAACAAATGCATACCGCCAACACGTAACATCGGCAGGATGGCCACCGCCAGCACGATGATTCCCATACCTCCCAGCCACTGTGTCTGCATTCGGTAGTAAAGGATGGCGCGAGGCAGGATATCAAGGTTGGTGAAGATCGTGGCACCGGTCGTGGTGAAGCCGGACATGGATTCAAAAAACGCATCTACATAGGACAGTTCCGGAGCGGTCAACAAAACGAAAGGCAGGGCACCAACCAAAACCATTGCCAGCCAACTGCAGGTCACGATTAAAAAGCCATCACGCAATCGCAAATCCTGGGTTTCCTTCCTGACCGGAAGATATATCAGCATACCTACTATCAGGAAAATCGCAGCACTATCCAGAAAGAGAGGGTAGGTACCGTCATCGTAATACAGCGATACCAGTACAGGCGGCAACATCGCAAGACTTGAACACGCGATGAGAAACCCTATGACCCGTTGAATATTCCCAAATTTCATGCTGGTTCCCAGATCAAAGACGTACTAACCGGGAAAGATTGTTGCATGAATGAGATTTGCCGGGCAAACCACAATCTCAATGGAACTGAGTTTCGTGAACTTTGATACAAAATCCCCATTAGAAATGTCAATCGTTGGGTTTGAGCAATTTAAGAGCGGTGCAAAGTAAAAAATGCGGGATGCGCGTACTTTATGGGATGAGGAGCGTTAGTTTGATTAGATTCGATTATGGGACTGTCACTCTGGGGAGTGTCATTCTTGTTTGGACTCTCAGGTCTATCAGGATTCTTATTGGTGACTTTCGTCATTTGCTGTCCGGTAATTGGATTGTTCCAGCAGAATATATTTTACCACCTTTCCGTATTCTGAAGGGACTATGGCTATGTGATAACTCGATATTAACCTTCAGTTACCTGATCAGACTGCGTCAGAGACTCTGTAACTGTATTTGATCGGGGTTGTCACGTTTTCTTGCCATAATCCGGTTCTCCTGTCAGTTGAATACTAACTTGAAACCTGGAACAGTTCTTTCAGTACAGGTCAGTACAAATAGACGAACGGCGGCGTATATTACGCCGCCGATCGTTTTTCCATGAGTGACGATAAACTTTCGAAACTCATTGCCCGGGCGCTTTGTGAGCCAGGTTTGAATGGCCTTTGAGCGCTTTTCCGCCTGGATCACAGCATGTCAAAGCGATCCAGGGTCATTACCTTGGTCCATGCATCAACAAAGTCGCGCACAAATATTTCCTGCGCATTGGCTTCTGCATAGACTTCTGCAATGGCGCGCAGTTCGGCACTCGAACCGAACATAAGGTCAACCGGGGTAGCGGTCCATTTGAGCTCACCTGTCCCGCGATCACGACCCTCGTAAACACCCTCTGATGTGGACGACTTCGACCACTGCGTGGACATATCGAGCAGATTCACGAAGTAATCGTTGCTCAAGGTCCCGGGCCGGTCAGTGAACACACCATGTTCGGATTGTCCGACATTTGCATTCAAAGCACGCATGCCACCGACCAGGGCAGTCATTTCGGGAACGGTCAGGTTCAGCAGGCTCGCTTTATCAACCATCATGTCGGTCGGCGTTCTGTGTTTGCCTTTTTCGAAGTAATTGCGAAAACCGTCTGAGCCCGGTTGGAGCACGGCAAAAGAATTCACATCGGTCTGATCCTGTGATGCATCCGTGCGTCCCGGCGTGAAGGGGACCTGCACATCCTGCCCGGCATTCGTGGCGGCTTTCTCAATGGCTGCAGCGCCACCCAGAACGATCAGGTCGGCCAGCGATACCTTTTTCCCGCCCGTCTGTGAGTCATTGAAATCTGTCTGAATAGCCTCAAGACGTGTCAACACCTTCGCCAGTTCATCCGGACTGTTAACTTGCCAGTCTTTTTGAGGGGCGAGACGAATGCGGGCACCGTTCGCCCCACCGCGCATATCGGTACCGCGGAAGGTGGAGGCTGAAGCCCAGGCGGTTCTGACCAGTTCGGATATGGTCAGCCCCGAGGCGAGAATTTCAGACTTCAGCTTCGCGACGTCCTCTGCGTCAACCAGCTCATGATCCACCGCAGGTACGGGGTCCTGCCAGATCAAAACCTCGGCAGGGACCTCATCGCCAAGATAGCGCGCACGTGGGCCCATATCGCGGTGCGTCAGTTTGAACCACGCCTTGGCAAAGGCCAGCTCGAATTCCTCCGGGTTTTCGAGGAACCGCTTTGAGATTTCCCGATAGCTCGGATCAAACTTCAGCGAAAGGTCCGTTGTAAACATGATCGGCGCATGCCGCTTTGTCGGATCGTGGGCATCCGGCACGAGATTTGCGCCGCCCCCGTCAGCGGGGATCCATTGGGTCGCACCGCCAGGGCTCTTCGTCTTCACCCATTCAAAGGCGAACAGGTTAGCCAGGTATTGCATGGACCATGCAGTCGGAGTAGATGTCCACGCACCTTCCAGTCCGCTCGTGATCGTGTCACCGGCATTACCGCTGCCGCACTTGTTCTTCCAACCGAAACCTTGCTCTTCAATGCCTGCTGCTGCCGGCGCAACACCCACACACTCATCCGGTTTGGCAGCACCGTGGCCTTTACCAAAGGTGTGTCCGCCTGCGATGAGTGCAACGGTCTCTTCATCGTTCATCGCCATGCGACCGAAAGTCTCACGGATGTCTTTGGCGGCCGCGAGTGGATCCGGGTTGCCATTCGGCCCCTCCGGGTTCACGTATATCAGGCCCATCTGAACAGCGGCCAGTGGTCGCTCAAGCTCGCGGTCGCCGCTGTAGCGCTCATCGGCGAGAAACTCGTTTTCAGGACCCCAGTAGACCATGTCGGGCTCCCAGTCGTCCTCTCGTCCGCCGGCAAAGCCGAAGGTCTTGAAACCCATGGATTCAAGCGCGACATTTCCCGTCAGGACCATCAGGTCAGCCCATGAAATCGACCGGCCATATTTCTGCTTGACAGGCCAGAGCAAACGTCGGGCCTTGTCAAGGTTGGCATTGTCAGGCCAGCTATTGAGCGGCTCAAATCGTTGCTGACCACCACCGGCGCCGCCGCGGCCGTCAGACACACGGTAGGTACCCGCACTGTGCCAGGCCATACGGATGAAAAACGGTCCATAGTGACCGTAGTCTGCCGGCCACCAGTCCTGTGACGTTTTCATCAAGGTCTCTATGTCCTTCTTGACAGCATCGAGGTCAAGATTGCTGAACGCTTCGGCATAGTTGAAGTCTTTGCCCATCGGGTCAGACGCCGCAGCGTGCTGCCGAAGGGGGTTGAGGTTTATCTTTTCAGGCCACCAGAACTGATTCGACTTTGGCTCACCTTGAGCAAAAGCAGTGTTTGATGTCGCTGCCAGTATCGCTGCCAACGCGAAAGCGGTTAGCAGGGTTATCGTATGTTTACGCATTAAATTTCTCCTTTCGATTTATGGCATCTTTGTCCATACCGCATTAAACCGTATATTTGTCATAGATGGAAATCGATAATTTGGATCAAATCGATATACAAAAGCTATTGAAACCTTTGATCGGACGGAAGTCGCTACTCGAAGTGCGCCATGAATACCTTGCAAACACCACCGGTGAGGTTCAAACAGCCCTTGAAGGGACTAGAAAGACATTCGACGAGATTGACCAATCGATTTCTGAACAGATGACTATCCATAACGTAATGATAACCCCTTTGCCCTGAGAAAAAAAACAAGACGAAAACCGTTAGTCATTGTAGAATTCAGGCGCCGTTTTAGTTGATGTGCCAGGGTCGTTTTCTCTTTAAGAGAACTCGCGCACAATTAAAACGGCGCCATTAAAACATCCTTAGTCAAATATGCATGCTGAATGAAAGGATACAGAATGGATTCAATGACACCACATCGTGTATCCGCCGGGATAGGAGCTTGCCTCTGTTTGCTTATCATGGCTTGTTCAACGACCGTTGAACAACGAAAAGAAACACCTGCCTCTCAAGTTCAAACTGAAATACCGGTTACTTCTGCTGCCAAAAACGTCATTCTGTTCATTGGTGACGGCATGGGTGTCAGTACGGTAACGGCAATACGAATCCTCGACGGCCAGCAAAAGGGAATGCCGGGAGAGGAAAACGTCCTGTCTTTCGAGCGGTTTCCGCATGTTGCATTGTCCAAGACCTATGAAATCAATCAGCAGGTCGGGGAATCTGCTGGTACGGCGACTGCAATGATGACCGGCCAGAAAACAAACGCAGGTTTTTTAGGCGTTAGCAGTGGCGCAGAACGAAAAAATTGCGCCTCGTCCAGGGGAAATCACCTGCCATCAGTTCTCGAACTGGCAGAATCCAGGGGCAAATCAACGGGGTTCGTTACGACAACAAGAATAACCCATGCCACACCCGCATCTGCCTATGCGCATGTACCGGAACGGGATTGGGAGAATGACAGAGACCTGACCGATGAGGCCAGGCAAAACGGATGCACCGATATCGCTGCGCAACTGATCGGGTTCCCGTACGGTAATGGGATCGAGGTTGCGATGGGTGGCGGGCGGATCAAATTTCTGCCGAATGACATCGAAGATCCTGAGGGCGCAGATACCGGGGAAGGTCGCCAGGATGAGCGCAACCTGACGCAGGAGTGGCTACAGACATATCCAAATTCGGCCTATATCTGGAACCAGCAGCAATTTGATTCAATCGACCCGGTATCTACCGATCACCTGCTCGGTCTGTTTGAAAGCGATCATATGCAATATGAAGCGGACCGTTCTGAAGATACAGGCGGGGAACCATCACTGGCACAAATGACTAAACTGGCCATTGAGATACTCAACCATAATTCAAAGGGGTACTTCCTGCTTGTCGAGGGCGGGCGTATCGATCATGGACATCATGACAACAATGCTTACCGGGCATTGACCGATGGCATCGCCTTTGTCGATGCAGTTGCGGTCGCCGATGAGATGACCGACCAGGATGACACCTTGATCATTGTTACCGCCGATCACTCCCATACGTTTAACTTTAGCGGCTACCCCGCTCGTGGAAATCCGATAATGGGCAAAGTCGATTCCAGTGATTCAGAAGGCGATCTCAAACTGATGGATGATGAAAAACCGTTCACAACCCTGGGCTATTACGTCGGTCCCGGTGCAACATGGGTAGGTGGACCACGACCGGATTTGTCGGAGGTAGACACGGTTAACGACAAAAATTATATTCAACAAGCCGCGATTCCGGCTGAAGATGATACCCATGGCGGTGAGGATGTCGCCGTTTACGCACGTGGACCGGGAGCAGAACACATTCACGGCGTCATGGAGCAAAACGAGATATTTCATGTCATGTATAAGGCTCTTAATCTTGCTGGACGGGCCGTCCACTAGATTTCAGGACTTCTGGCTCCAAACCAATACTTACACGGGTAAAGCAAGGCCATTCATACAACATTCAGGTGCACCCGGGCATACTTGAACTGTGTCCGCCCATTTGACGAATTTGGCACGATTGTGTAGCCTGCTAGGCTATTTTCAAGCAGCAACCCAGATTCGCTAATTTATTTGGGACACGTAACCATCCATGGAATTGAAGAGGGATCATCAAATGAAGGGTTATTTTCTAAAGACTATTATTTTAATTGCAGCTATTACGGGCGTGCTTTTGGGCAATCCGGTGATTGCTGCCAGCCCTGACCCGGATCGTTATATCGTCTCATTTCAAAACACCGTGAAAGGTAAATCGGCGCTGAGAACTGCGGGTGCTGACGTGCTGCTCGATTTGCCAAACCAGCGTGCGGTCGCGGCGCGTATCCCGGCGCAGGCGCTCAAGGGACTGCAACGCAATCCGAACATCGAATACATAGAAGTTGATGCGCCGCGCTTCCCGATGTCACAGACCACACCCTGGGGTATTCCTACGGTCCAGGCAGACTTGCTCAGCGACGCTGCTACCGGGAACACACTGGTCTGCATTATCGATTCGGGCTATTCCAACGGGCACGAAGATCTTCCCGTCCTGAGCCCCGGTGATACCAGCCCCAACTCCGGAACCGGTGATCCGCTTGCCTCCAGCACACTTTGCCACCACGGCACTCACGTGGCAGGCACCATCGCAGCGTCGGCCAACAGCGTTGGCGTAGTGGGCGTTAATCCAAATGGGGATGTTGGATTACACATTGTCAAGGTTTTCGAGGATGACGCGAGCTCTCCCAGTGGTTGCGGCTGGGGATATTCATCAAGCCTCGTCGCGGCACTTGATGCCTGTATTGCTGCCGGCTCTGATGCCGGAGCGAAAACAATCGTCAACATGAGCCTGGGCGGTCCAACCAAGAACAGGACAGAACAACGCGCATTCAGTAGAGCTTACGACGCGGGTGTGCTCTCCATTGCCGCCGCAGGCAATGACGGAAACACACGCCATTCCTATCCCGCATCCTATGATTCAGTCATCTCGGTTGCAGCGGTGGATTCTGCCCTGGTCGTAGCCGATTTTTCACAGCAGACCAGCCAGGTTGAACTCGCGGCCCCGGGCGTTGCCGTACGCTCAACAGTAACCATGGGCACGGGTACCGAAGAGAGCCTGGATGTTGATGGCTCGGGATATGAAGCAACCGGCATGGAGGGCTCTGCCCAAACCAGTGCGTCAGGGGCCTTGTTTCGTTGTAATGCCGTTGATGGATTGGGTTCTCCTGGAGATTGTGCCGAGGCATCAGGAAAAATCTGCCTGATTTCCCGTGGCGATATCAGCTTCGCCGAAAAAGCAATTGAGTGCGAAAAAGGGGGTGGAGTTGGCGTGGTAATTTTCAATAACACCACGGCCTTGTTCAGTGGTACTTTTGGAGATTCCATGGTGTCGATTCCCGGGGTTGGCATTTCGGGTACTGATGGTGCGGTTCTCATCGGTAAGCTTGGCCGGCCAGCCACCATTACCAACACCGCCGGCCACTATGCTTATTACGACGGTACATCGATGGCCACACCACACGTTGCCGGAGTCGCGGCCCTGGTATGGAGCTACGACCTTAACTGTACAAACGCAGACATTAGAAGCGCACTTGCGTCGACGGCTTTTGACCTGGGAACTGCTGGTCGCGACAACGCTTACGGTTACGGTCTTGTGCAGGCAGAGGATGCCGTTCTCAGTCTCGACTGTGGCAGTGGCGGCGGTGGCGGCGGTGGCGGCCCCCAATGTGATCTCCTGCCGCTAGGCGCCTCTTGCTCCAGTGGTTCCGAGTGTTGCTCAGGTAGCTGCAAGGGCAAGCCCGGCGGAAAGACCTGTAAGTAGCTTCAGTTTAATTTGATTGCTGAGGGCCCGGCATTTGCCGGGCCTTTTTTAATTAACCAGGGTCAGAATAAGAACCACCGATGATACCGACTCGGTTGCCGTCAACCCAGTCCAGTGATGCTGAGGGTAAAAACCCCTCAAAGGGAAGACTGATTTTATTTTTAGTTCTCGTTTTCAGTTTCAATGGAGGTAAATTTCGTGGCGACATCACCGAAGTAAAGCGTTTGCACAGACAAGGCCACCAGGTGTAAGCGGTCACGTTCAGGATCGGGGAGTGGTATTTCCATTGACCAGTTCAGACCATCATCCCCCGATGGTCGCATGTCCATTGGTTGTTCTTCGTCAGTGGCGTTTTCAACCAGCGCCAGCTTTACACCATCCAACGGGTTTTCGGACAAGAGCTTCAATAACAGACGATCGCTTCCGAGCCTTTCGAAGCTGAGTGTCAATTCGAAATCAACGTTCTTCAGACCGCATAGACCACTGCTGTAGCGACAGTTGGGTTTTTCAACCAGTTGATAACTTTGTCCTGCCTCGGCTGGTTTCGGCTTTTCACCGAATATGGCGCCGACACCAAAATAGCTGACAATCCCAAGTACGGGCGCTGCCAGAGTGGCTACGAGAACGTGTTTGTTTTTCCAGAAACTCATATCCTTACCCTGTCCTGTATGGCTACTTCAAAAACTCAAAAGTCGGGTAAGGATACTTAACTTCCCATGGTAATGGCACTAAAGATGTGTCAATTCAGTCGGGTCACCACCAGTTTGATGCCAGGATCACTTGGATCATTGCCAATCTGGAAGTTGAGCGACGTCATCAACTCGAGCATCCTGTAGTTATTGGCCAGAACCTGACCCTCCATTACCTCGAGCCCCCTGTTACGGGCAATATCGATCAGTTTCTGCATGAGCAGACGGGCAATACCTTTGCCCTGCCACTTATCTGAAACAACAATGGCGAACTCACAGGTCTTCTTGTCCGGATTGGTCATATAACGTGCAACACCGATCTCTTCTTCACCTTTGACATCGGGGTTAATGGCGACCAGGGCCATCTCGTTGTGGTAATCAATCTGCGTGAAACGAACCAGCATTTCGAGGCTTAGCTCATGAATCGAGTTCATGAAGCGGAAATACTTGGACTCGGCGGACAAGCCCCGTATAAACGCCTGTTCGATCTCGGCATCTTCCGGACGTATGGGCCTGATAATGATATCGGTGCCATCATTCAATTGCTCATCAGTAATGAGATGAATGGGATAGGGATGAATGGCCAGATGGTTATAGGGGTCGGTTGATGGTTTTGGATAACCGACGCGGATACGGGCGTCCACTGCCACCGCGCCATTTTCATCTGCCAGCAAGGGATTAATATCCATCTCCCGTATCCACGGTAGTTCACAGGCCATGTTGGAAACATTGACCAGCACATCAATCAGCAATTCCATATTGACTGCCGGCATATTCCTGAAATTACCCAGCATCTTGGCCGCCTTGGTGCGGTCAATGAGATCACGGGCAAGCTGCCGGTTAAGCGGTGGTAATGCAATTGCCGAATCTCCCATGACCTCTACCATGGTTCCACCACTGCCAAAGCTGATAACCGGCCCGAAAACCGGATCACGAACGATGCCAATCATCAATTCCCGGGCGTTGGGATTACGGTACATCTTTGCTATCGTCATACCTATTATCGTTGCATCAGGCGCATTTTTTGATACCTGTTCGATCATTTCACGGTATGCACCCCTGACCTCATGGGCAGAGTTGACATTCAACCTGACGCCACCGGCATCGGACTTATGTGAGATGTCGGTAGATAACACTTTCATGGCAACCGGGTAACCAATGGTCTCAGCAATAACCAGCGCCTGGTTTGCCGTCGTGGCAACACCATTTTCTGCAGCAGGGATCTTAAACGCATTCAAAATAGCCATCGATTCCGGCTCAGTCAGGACTTTGCGCCTTTCTGTCAGGACACCTTCAATAATGAGACGGGCACCATCCTTGTCGGCGGAAGACTGACCACTGCTCAACCTTGCGGGTGTTTGCAGTAATAAGCGTTGGTTCCTGTTGTAAGTTCCAATAAATGAAAAGGCATCCACCGCATCTTCAAGCATATTGAAATCGGGTATGCGGGCCTCATTGAGCAATCGCCTGCCCTCTTCAACCTGTGTACCCCCCATCCAACAGGTCAAAATAGGTTTCTTGCCATTTTCCGCTGACTTGATAACTGCCTCGGCTACCTGGGTAGGCGCGGTCATGGCCTGCGGGGTCAGGATGACGATGGCGCCATCCACCTCGGGATCTGCGAGACAAATGTCAATCGCTTCACTGTAGCGCTCCGGAGGTGCATCACCGATGATGTCCACCGGGTTACCGTGGGACCAGACACCAGGTAACACCTCGTTAAGTGCGGCAATGGTATCGTCACCCAGTTTGCTCAGCTCAATACCCTGGTCAGTTGCCCTGTCAGCAGCCATCACACCGGGGCCGCCGCCATTGGTAATGATCACCAGGCGGTCAGAGGCCACACGATAATGCGAACGTGAGAGTACCTTGGCCGCTGCAAATAGCTGTGAAACACTCTCCACCCGCAACACACCTGATCTTGAAAGTGCAGATGAAAAAGTCTCGTCACTACCCACCAGCGCACCGGTATGAGACATGGATGCCTCGGCACCTGCCGCATGACGGCCAACTTTCAAAGCAATGACCGGTTTGATACGCGCGGCAGCACGCAAACTACTCATAAAACGACGGGAATCTGTAATTCCCTCGATATAAAGCAGGATGCTCTTGGTCTCGGGATCTGAAACCAGGTAGTCAAGGTAGTCACCAAAATCAAGATCGGCCCCGATGCCCGTAGAGACAACAGCCGAAAAACCGATGTCATTCATCTCTGCCCAGTCAAGAATAGCCGTACAAATGGCACCGGATTGGGAAACGAGTGCCAGGTTGCCGGGTTTTGCAACATTATGGCCAAAAGTGATGTTGAGTTTTTTATCCGGCCGCATCAGGCCGAGACAGTTGGGGCCCATCAAACGGATACCATGGCGCTCGACCAGATCGGTAACCCGCTTCTCCAGTTTTTTACCTTCCGCACCAATTTCCCGAAAACCGGCTGACAGAATCAACATCATCTTGATGTTATGTTCACCACAGGCTTCCACGATAGCGGGAATGGTGCTGGCGGGCGTGGCGACAACTGCCAGGTCAATCGATTCGCCAATATCTGCCAGGGACGCGTATGCTTTCTCACCCTGTACCGTATCGTGCTTGGGATTTATTGCAAAAATCTTGCCTTCAAAACCGGCAGAAAGCAGGTTTCGAAAAACCACGCCACCGACAGAGTTTTCCCTGTCACTGGCGCCAAAAAGCGCGATTGTATTCGGTGTAAACAACGATGTTAGATAATGTGTATTCATGAGGGTGAGTTAATCCAGTTTTTCGTGTTTTGTGCGGTGCAATTATACTCGTGTACTGTATCGTAATTCATGGTATTTTTAGGGATTGAGTCTGTCTGCAAGCACCATGAATTAAGATGAAGTGCACTGGACCAGTGCACCGCCAAAGTGAGGAGTTTTTCCCTTGAGTACAGCTTTTATCAGTCACCCGGATTGCCATGATCACGACACCGGTGAGGGGCACCCGGAAAACGCCCAAAGGCTGTCTGCCATTGAGGATCGATTGCTCGCTTCGAGGATTTCCGATTTCACCCGGTACCTGGATGCACCGGAAGTCACACGGGAACAACTCTTGCGCGCACATACCGCCGAGTACCTCGCAATGATCGATGCGGTCATGCCACGCGAGGGCTACGCGCGTCTCGACCCGGACACGGTTATCAGCCCGAAAACCCTTCAGGCTGCGAAGCGTGCGGCCGGTTCAGTCATACTGGCGGTTGATCAAGTGATGAGCGGTCAGATCAGGAATGCATTCTGTTGCGTGCGCCCACCCGGTCATCATGCCGAAAGCGACCGGGCACTGGGGTTTTGCATCTATAGCAATATTGCCGTGGGTGTTAAGCATGCCCTCGAAGTACATGGTTTAAAGAAGGTAGCTGTCGTGGATTTCGATGTTCACCAGGCCAATGGCACCGAAGACATCCTGATTGGTGACGATCGTGTGCTTTATTGCTCAATTTTTCAGCATCCCTTTTTCCCCTATACACCACTACCCGAAAACAGCGAGCGGGTAGTCTCCATTCCACTGCAGGCGTCTGCAGCCAGTGCTGAATTCCGTGCTGCCGTGACCGACCACTGGTTACCGGCGCTGGAGCGGTTTCAACCCGAAATGATTTTCATCTCAGCTGGTTTTGATGCGCACCGCGACGATGAGATGTCGTATGTCAATCTGACCGATGCAGATTTTCGCTGGGTTACTGAGGAAATGGTCCGTATTGCAGACATCTCTGCCTCCGGGCGTATCGTCTCAGCCCTGGAAGGCGGATATGAACTACATAGCCTGGCAAGGTGTGTCGAGTCTCATATGCGTGTGTTAATGGGCTTGTAATCTCTGACACTTTTTTAGACCGACAAGCTGAAGACCCTGATCAATCAATACTGCAATTTAAGCCCTTAACGATCAACTGACGTCGAATGTACTGATGGCAAGGTAACCAATCTGGTCCTGCCGGCGTCTGTTGTATATAAAGGTCAGGGGTGAATACATTGAAAATTGCAGATACTTCCGCCCAGGATGTCGTACTAAAAGCCACGACAGGAAGGCGGAAAATCACATTGATTACCGTTGGCATTGTAGCTGTTGTCCTGGCAATCTGGTTGGTGCTACCTTCTGTTCAACGCTGGGCGGGTTCAAACACATCCGTTCCCAGGGACCGCTTAAGGCTCGCAACGGTAATCCGTAGCGACCTGGTCAGGGATGTCTCGGTACAGGGACGCGTGGTGGCCGCTGTCAGCCCATCATTATTTGCACCGGCCGCAGGCACCATCTCGTTACTGGTGGAAGCCGGGGCCGTGGTCAATGAAGGTCAGCCACTGGCAACTATCGATAGCCCCGACCTTCAGAATCAACTTCAACAGGAACAGGCCACCCTCGACGGACTCAGTGTTGAATTTGACCGGCAGCGCATTGAGACCAAGCAAAAGGCGCTGGATAACCGCAAGAACATCGACCTCACCAAAGTCACGCTGATTGCGGCTGAACGCGAACGACGGCGGGCAGAATCCGGCTACAAAATCGAAGCCATCTCCGAAATAGACTTCGAAAAAACCAAGGACGACCTGGAGACTGCCCGGCTCGCGCATGAACACGCGGTGGCCGATGCCAGTCTGGATGATGAGCGTCTTGTTTTTGAACTCAAAACCCGTGAGTTACAGGTCAGCCGTCAGCAAATGCTGGTCCAGGACCTATTACGCCAGGTCGATGAGTTGAATATGCGCTCACCGGTCAACGGCATCGTCGGCAACCTGATGGTGGATCAAAAAGCGGCTGTCAACCGCAACCAGGTTGTGATGGCGGTTGTTGACCTGACGGCATTCGAAATCGAGGCCCAGGTTCCTGAGAGTTATGCCGATGACCTGGGCCTGGGAATGGATGCAGAAGTACTGGTCGGCAACCAGAGGTACCCCGCATCACTGGTCTCTGTTTCACCTGAGATTATCCAGAACCAGGTGAGCACCCGGATTCGCTTTGCCGGCGGCATGCCTCCCGGTTTGAGACAAAACCAGCGACTCACCACCCGTATCCTGATGGAAGAAAAGAAAAACGTGCTAACGCTGCAACGCGGCCAGTTCCTGGACAGCGGCGGTAGCCGGATTGCCTATGTGCTGGATGACCATAATGTTGCGCATCGCCGCTCCATTGGAATTGGTGCACGCAGCCTGGCAGCCGTGGAGATCATCAAAGGGCTGAATGAAGGTGAGGTCGTTGTGATTTCGAGTATCGACCAATTTCGTAGTGCGGATTCCGTGCTTGTAACCAATTAAACACAAAACGCAGGAGCTAACAGATGCTAAGCATGCAAAATATTTCCATGGTTTATCGTACCGACCTGGTTGAAACTCATGCCCTCAGGGAATTTTCGCTAGAAGTCGCAGAAGGTGATTTCGTTTCTGTGACCGGACCGTCCGGTTCAGGAAAAACTACATTTTTGAATATCGCCGGTCTGCTGGAACAGTTTACCGATGGGCGTTATGAACTCGATGGCCGAGATGTATCCGGCTTGTCGGATGCTGATTCTTCTGCCGTACGTAATGAAAAAATCGGATTCATTTTCCAAAGCTTTAACCTGATCCCCGACCTCAACCTGTTCGACAATGTCGATGTGCCCTTACGTTATCGTGGCTTTAGTGCAACGGAGCGTAAGCGCCGCATCGAAAAAGTACTGGATACGGTTGGTCTTGCCTCGCGGATGAAACATTTGCCGTCGCAACTTTCCGGTGGACAACAGCAACGCGTTGCCATAGCGCGGGCGCTCGCGGGAGAGCCCCGTTTTCTGTTGGCCGATGAGCCAACTGGCAATCTCGATTCACACATGGCCATGAGCGTCATGGAGTTGATATCGGAAATCAACCGCAACGGCACCACCATCATCATGGTGACCCACGACCCGGTACTGGCAGAGATGGCCAGTCGTAACGTGCACATACTCGACGGACGGGTCAGCAACGGCCATGAGCAACCACAACTCGCAGAAGTAGCCACTGGTTAAGGAGAGAGCCATGTTTTCCTATTACCTTAAACTCGGCTGGCTCAGTATCCGGCGTAACCCGTTTCTGAGTGCATTGATGATTGCTGCTATCGCGGTTGGCATCGGTGCAAGCATGACCATCATTACAGTCAACTACGTCATGTCAGGCAACCCGATACCGCAAAAGTCAGACCAACTATTTTATGTACAACTCGACGGCTGGGACCCCAACAAATACGATGAAGACGACTTCGAAGCACCGGACCAGGTGACCTATCTTGACGCCATGGCCCTGATGAAAGCCGACAAAGCTTATCGACAGGTTGCCAGTAACCGTTCCGGCCTGGTGCTTGAACCCCAGGGTGAAGGTGAAAGGCCATTTTCTGTAAGCACCCGCAATACATGGGCTGATTTCTTCCCCATGTTTGAATTGCCCTTTATCTATGGCAGCGGTTGGGATGATTCAGCGGACGATAACCTGGAAAAGGTTGTTGTACTCGGCAAGGAAATCAACGAAAGGGTGTTTGGCGGTGAGAATTCGGTCGGCCGCAGCGTACGCTTGAACGGCATGGACTTCCAGATCGTGGGTGTGATGGATGAGTACCTGCCTGTACCCAGGTTTTATGACGTCACCACCGGCGCTTTTGATGAACCGGCGGATATCTTTATTCCCTTCAATATAGCAGTAGAGTATGAATTTTCCAGAAATGGCAATACAAGCTGCTGGAAAAAACCTGATGGCGAGGGTTATGAGGCCTTCCTGAACTCTGAGTGCGTATGGATCCAGTTCTGGGCAGAACTCAGGAGTGATGAGGAGAAGCAGGACTACATGGCCTTTCTTAACGCCTACGCAGAACAGCAAAAAGAACTGGGGAGGTTCCCGAGACCGATCAATAACCAGCTCAGCGATGTCATGGAATGGATGGAAAACCAGGAGGTCGTGGAAGATGATGCACGTGTAATGCTTGGCTTGTCATTGTTGTTCCTGGTGGTTTGCCTGCTCAACACCGTTGGTTTATTACTGGCAAAATTCCTGGGTAAATCTGCTGATATCTCGCTACGCAGGGCACTTGGCGCTTCACGTTCCAACCTGTTTATCCAGCACATGATCGAGTCCGGCCTGATCGGCCTGGGTGGTGGTATTTTTGGCCTGGTCCTGACCTGGCTGGGCTTGCGCGGTATCGAGATGTTATTTGGTGATTTTATCGAAAACCTGGTCGGTTTGGACTGGGTGATGGTTTTAACCGCCATCGGGCTGGCCATCGTATCTGCCCTTTTGGCCGGACTATACCCCACCTGGCGGGCGTGCCGGATTGCACCAGCCAGCCAGCTGAAAATTCAATAGGAGATACAGCATGGAATTTGGACCCATTTGGCGCGCCATGATGCGCAATAAAACCGGCGCAATCCTGATTGCACTCCAAATCGCCGTGACCATGGCCATCATGGTCAACGCAATCTCCATCATGCAGGAACGCGGTCGCTTGATGTCACGACCCACCGGCATTGATGAGCACAACATCTTCAGCATCGCCAGTATTGGTTTTGCTGAAAATTTCAATGAACGCGTTACCATCGAGGAAGACCTTGCTGTATTGCGTGCATTGCCGGGAGTTGTCAATGCCATTCAGTCAAATTCAGTACCCTTGTCCGGTGGTGGCTGGAACACTGGTTTGCAAACTGAGCCCGGTGAGGGAATCGATGGGCCAAGCGTTGCAGTTTATATGGTCGATGAGCACGGACTGGACACGCTTGGGCTGAACCTGATAGCGGGTGAGAATTTCAGCGCTACGGATATCGGCTGGCGCGAACTCTCTGATAACGACTGGCCCGACAAGATCATTATCACACGCGCCACAGCGCAGGCTCTGTATCCGGATGACCCGGACAGCGCCCTGGGTAACACGGTGTACGCTGGTGATGATGAAGCAATCACCATCACCGGCATTATCGAGCAGATGCAGGCACCCTGGAATGGTTGGGATGGCGTCGAGCGTGTCATGCTGGCACCCTCTCACACCCTGTTCAAAGGCACACGTTACATCATCCGCACTGAACCCGGTATGCGTGATAGCTTGATGCCACAAGTTGAAGAGCTACTGGCTGAGCGCAACAAGGACCGTATCATACGTTCCATGCGCAGCATGGATGAAATCCGGGAAAGAAGTTACCGGGGTGATGCATCCATGATCAAGATTTTGACTTTTACCATCGTATTGCTGATTGCAGTCACATCACTCGGCATCGTTGGCCTGGCCAGTTTCAGCGTCAACCGCAGAACCAAACAGATCGGTACCCGGCGTGCACTGGGCGCGAGTAAAGTCGCAATTGTGCGCTATTTCATGACGGAGAATTTTATTATCAGCCTGGTCGGTGTATTGATCGGTGCGGCCCTGACCGTTGGTCTCAACATTGTCATGATCGAGGCATTCAGCCTGACAAGAATTGCCTGGTACCTGGTGCCAGTGGCCATGCTGATGCTCCTGTTGGTCGGGCAGGCGGCAGTATTCGGGCCGGCAAAAAGGGCATCATCGGTGCCGCCGGCGGTAGCGACGAGAACCGTGTAGGAGATAATCAAATTGCACTCGGACCATTGCTGTCCAACTGTGTTGTTCGTGGGGAACCAGAGTGGGTAGTGATTGCCAGGACTCGCCACGAGGACATCCATGTCGGCTCGGTCGCGACCTCCCTGTCGCTCACGGTCCTGGCAATCACTACCCACTCTGGCTCTGGACACGTTGGTGGCATTACCATTTGAAATGTTCTGAAATGTACGGACTACAGTCCGCAAGTTCCCCCATTATCCCTGACCATGGCGCCGGACAGGTGCGGCTGGGCGCAGGGCTGGACTGAATCCAATAACTGTAGCTATTGGTTGAGGGAAGCCCAAGTCCAGTCGTGCATGGACAAGCCAGGGCCGGGATAATGGGGGAACTTGCGGACTATAATCCCCGCATCCATTCCTGGCGCAGTCTTACCGATCCGGGTTGTTCAAGGGCAGCCCGGACGGTTTGAAGCAGGCGCGGTTTGTCCCTGCCCAGGTTGCCTTTGAGAACCAGGTAGTTGGAGGCATGGTCGCTTCGGAAAACCGTTTTTTCGAGCTCCAAGTTATCCAAAAGCCAGTACATTTCCTGGAACAGACCCGCCTGGTCCAGTGCTTCAAACTCACCACCGAAACCCTGCTGATAGCGTTCCACACCGGCGGGAAAGCTGACCACCAGCGTCGATAGAAACTCGGGTTGTGCTGCGCTCATCAGGCGGGCGGAGTTGACCGCATGTTGCTCGCTATATTTCTTGCCGCCCATACCATTGAGAATCATGACCGAGCTTTTGGCACCAGCAGCTTTGATCTTTTGCAAGGCAGCCAGGGACGTATCAAAGGTCTCACCCTTGTTGACGCGCTCAAGCACGAGGTTATCGCCGGACTCGCAGCCGACATAGAAAAGACTCAGACCCAATTCATTCAGCTCGGCCAGTTGGGCAACGGTCTTGTTTTTGAGGTTGCGTGGCAGGCAATAGGAGGAGACGCGCTGTACTCCGGGCAGGAAACGATTGATGGCCTGCATGATCAATTTCAACCGCCGGGACGAAAGCGTCATGGCATCGCCATCGGCCAGGAAGATGCGGCGGACGGGTAAACCTTGTGCCACTATTGCGGCTAACTCCTGTTCAATTTTTTCTATTGGTTTGAAGCGAAAGCTTTTTTGCGGCTGGGTATACATTTCACAAAATGTACAGTGGTTCCAGCTGCATCCGATGGTGACCTGCAGAATGAGGCTGTAAGCCTCAGAGGGGGGCCGGAATACAGGCTCGATGTAGGGAATCTGAATCATGTCCGGAGTATGGAAAAACCCGGGTTGATAGTAAAGCGCTAGAGCACTTACCCGGCCGTTTTACCCCAGCCTCTTGTGGACTTTCGATTCACACATGGCCCTCAACTCAGGTTCCCGGGCCCGAAGACTACGGAAAAGCTGGAACTGATTTCGCGCACGATCAAGATTATGCAGCGGATGATCTACACGGTAGTAGCGGTCACCTGCCAGGAAATCCGTGAGAAACCGGACACCCTGAATGAAGCACACCATCTGGGCACCAGGCACAAGGGACTCAATTTCCTCCGGAAGAATGACACCCGCCAGACCCTTCAGATACCCGTGTGCCAATGCAGCAAACACTTCAGGCCGTGCGCTAACCTGCTCAAGGACCGTGGAATCTTCGGCCTCCGGATTACAACACGTTCGGACAAGGTCACCAAAATCCGTCATGAGGCAGCCGGGCATACTGGTGGTGCATTTATGGCGTCAAACACAACGGGCTTGAATATCAGGCAGAGTAAACGGTCAGGCCACTTACGCTTACCCTGTTTATTTGGCCCCCGTTCTTTTTTGTACTAACCTTCCGAGATCGTAACCGCCTGACCCGCTTTAATGCGCTCACCACCCCGGGTAATGATCCGGTCGCCCTGCTCCACGTTGCCGATGACTTCAACAAAGCCACCCAGACCGATTCCGGTCTCAACCGTAACCTTTTCGACCGTGTTATCGCTGTTCACCCGCATGACATAAATAGTGTTGCCACGCAAAACCAGTCCGTCACGGGGAATCGCAACCAGCTCACGGGGTTCACTATTCGGCAGTGCTATCCGTACCGGGCTGCCGATGATCCAAGCCGGATCATTGGCGGCAATGCGGATCTCGAACATACGTGAACGGTCATCACCAACAGGAATGACATAACTGACCGGGCTCAGGGATTCACGATCACCGTGCTCCACTGACACCTGCATTCCTTCCCGTATCCAGCCGGCCACCGAAAGCGGTGCCTGTGCCCTGATTTCGCGGTGTTCGGTATCAACCAGGCGCGCGACCTGTGCACCACGGTTAACAAATTCGCCAGTCTGTACCACCCTTTCCACGACGATGCCGGGGAAGGGGGCCAGTACCTCTGTCTGCCTGATACGGCGTTTTATCTGGGCAATGGCTACCTCTGCCCGCTTGATTTCCTGCCTGGTCATATCCAGTTGTGATTGCGCCTCATCAAGTTGAGTCGCAGCAGCATTATTACTGTCCGCAAGCTTTTGAAAACGCTGCAGGCTGCTATCACGGTATTTGAGCTGTGATTTAAGACTAAGCAGCTGAGCCTCACTATCGGCCAGATCCAGGCGTAAATCCTCCGCATCAATACGTGCGATTGCTTCTCCCTGTGCTATGCGGGAACCAACATCCGCCACCCAGGTGATACGGCCATCCGTTTCTGCGGCAATACGTGCGTCATTCTGACTAATGACGGTTCCGGAAACCCAAAGGGTTGCTGAAAATGTGTCACGTTGAGCCGTTTCGACCATGACGGGTGATGTCGGAGCCTCCTGTTCAGCATTGTCAGCCCATGAAACCAGGGGAAACAGACATACAGCGAGTGCAATTTTAGTGTAACGATTCATTCCAACCTCCTTGATCAGGCCACGGATTCCAGCGCGGTCCTGTGCGCCGTTTCCGGCGCAATAATTTCTACCTGCTTTGCCTTGCCGAGACGCAGCATGCAGGGTAATAACAATAATGTGAAAATCAGGCTAAAGGACATGCCGCCTACAATCGAAGCCGCCAGTCCGCGATAGATGACACTGCCCTCACCGGGCAGGAGCAACAGCGGCAACATGCCAAAAATACTGGTCAGCGTACTCATGAAGATCGGCCGCAACCGGATTCGCAAGGCATTTTCTACGGCCTCGTGCCGGCCCATTCCCTTGCGTTCAGCCTGGCGGGTCTGATCCACCAGCAGGATCGCGTTATTGACCACCAGACCCAGCAAAATGATAAAGCCGATCATGGTCAACAGGTCCATTGGCTGAAATGCAACCAGGTTCAGAGTCCGGATGGCGATGATGCCGCCAACTCCGGCCAGGGGAATGGTCATGATCACAATTGCGCTGTCTTTCGGGGAGCGGAACAAGCCTGCCATCAGCAGAAACAGGATAAACAGGGCCATGACAAAGTTCCGGCCCATGGTCTGAATGGCCTCGGTGAGGCTGTCTGCACTGCCGCCGTACTGAACAGAGCCGTCGGCGGGTAACACAGCGCGCAGACCGGGCTCAACGTCCGCCTTGATCTGCGCAATGGCGGTTTCCAGTGAAACGTTATCGGGTGGGCTCAGGTTGACACTTACCGTGCGTCTGCCGTTGACCCTGCGCACCTGGCCGGGACCGGTTGCCCGTTCAACAGTAACCAGTTCACCCAACGGCACCACTTCGCCACTGGGTGTCATGATAGGTGTGGTAGCCAGTTGCTCGGGCGTTTCCCAGCCGTCTGCCCGCATGATGATATCCATGCGGTTCTCACCGTTGAAATACTCACCCAGCCAGAGGCCATTCCCGAGCGTCCGGACCAGGGATGCAACACCACGCCGGTCCATACCCACTTCGTTGATACGTGCATCATCCGGAAATACCCGGAGTTCGGGCTCAGCCAGCTCTATGCTGGGAAAGGTCTGGACGTTTGCGCCTTCAAACGACTCCCTTAATTGGGTCTGCGCCTCACCCGCCGCTGCATACAAACCCGCCTGGTCGGCTGACTGTATATGCATGGAAATATCACGACCGCCGCCAAAACCACCGAACAGGTTGCCCTGCATCGCAAAACCCTGGAAATCCGGAATATCTACCAGTACTTCATTCCTGACGATTTCCAGTAACTCACCTACCCGGCTCTGATCTAAAGCCCGTGCACCAATGGTGCCGCCGCCCGGCCAGGTCAGGATGTAATAATTCTTCAGGGCAGGTTCTTTAACACCATCCATATACGGCTGGAGACGATCGACCAGCTTGCTGATGATTTCTTTTTCATTGGTCTCAACATTTGAACCGGGAGGAAACTGCAAGAAGGCATCAACCGCGTCGCGCTTCACCGGCGGCAGGTAATCCATTTGCGGGAAAAGCAGCCAGGTTGCGAGCAGGGGCGCGGATATCAGGCTGACAATCAAGACAAACCGGCGTTTTCCCGTCGCACTGACCTTCATCAATGAATGTGCCAATCGAGACCAACCCTGTGACTGACTCTTGGCCAGTTTTTTCGGTTTCAACCAACTGCCGGCTACCGTGGGGAGAATGGTCAGTGCTACTACCAGAGAAATCACCACCGCGATTGATATGGTCAGGGCAAGATCTGCAAACAGTTGTCCCTCCACGTCCTCAAGGAACAATACCGGCAGAAAAATGGCCACGGTGGTGGCGGTGGATGCAAGCAAGGCACCCTTCACCTGGCTGGTACCGGCCAGCGCGGCCAGCGACGGAATTTCTCCACGCTCACGAAGACGCAGTATATTTTCCGAAACGACAATAGCCGCATCCAGAACCATACCCACCGCGAAAGCCAGTCCGGCGAGCGAAATGACATTCAGGCTGCGCCCGGTCAGATCGAGCACGATAAATGTAGACAATAAGGAGATCGGAATGGCAGTGGCAATTAATATGGTGGCACGGGTGTCGCGCAGGAATAACCACAGAACACCTATCGCAAACAATATTCCCAGCAACAGGTTGCTGGTCACCATCTTAACTGCCCGATTGATAAATACGGAGGCATCAAATGACTGCTGAATATCCAGTCCGGCACCGGCCAGCGGGCCTTCACGTAACTCGGCAACGGCCTCTTTAACCAGCGTCAGGGTGCCCAGTACGTTGGCGCCATTGGCCCGGTCGACCCGCAGGCTCATGGCCGGATTGCCATTCTGGATGGCTATCTGGGTTTTCTTTCCACGTGCGACCTGTACATCGGCGATATCACCCAGCCGGATCGGTCGCCCTTCGCGCCATTCCAGGATCAGGTCCTTGAATTGCATGGGGTCGTAACGACCCTCAAAACGCAGCGTGTACTGGCGTCGGCCAACGTCTACAAAACCACCTGAAACATCGGTAGAACGACTCGCCCGCGCCGCTACTGATCCGAGCTCAATACCGTATTCCGCAGCCCTGTACGGGTCGATAGTGATCTGCAGTTCTTCAGGTGCACCCGCATTGATTTCAACACCGGCCACACCATCAATGGATTCAATTTTTGGTTTCACCGTATCCGTGATGAACTGGCTGTAATCTTCAATGCTGCCTTCGGTTCCAGGCAGTAGCTGTACAAAGAACCAGCTCAGTGCCTGGTTGGCACCACCACCGCCTCCACCCATATTGACTACCGGTGGATCAGAGTCAGCAGGCATCGAAGGCAAACGATTCAGCCTGCCAATAACTTCCATCAATGTGGCCTGCATATCGGTGCCCAGCGTGAACTCCATATTGATCCAGGCGCCGCCGTTAAATGCGTTCGAAGACATGACCTCCATGCCCGGCATACCCTGCAATACCTCTTCCATGGGATCGAGAATTTCTGACTCAACCTCTTGCGGCGAGGCCGCACGCCAACCCGCAAAGACGCTGATTTGCGGCAGATCAATTTCGGGAAAAAGCTGTACCGGAAGTCCTTTGAGGCTGAACAGGCCAAACAAGGTAATAATGGCCACTGCGACGGCGACACCGGCAGGATTTTTAACGGCTCGTTCAGTGATGCTCATAGCCCTTTACTACTCCCTACATTTTTATCTATTTCCAGATTGGACGCTTCAAATACGGCGAACGTTACCAATCCATTTTCCTTGTAGAGAGGTTAGAGCCTTAAGTTCTCAATTGGTTGTGACCAAAGTCATGTATTGCGGTGACCTGATATGTGTCGGCGGTAAACCGAGTCAAATCGGAAACCCATCGGTGCAGCAAACCCGTCCTGGCATGCAGATCTGCCCGGCGCAGACCGCCATGAATGCACTTGAGCAGACCCCTGTACGGGGCTACACTCTCATTGTCACAAGGAAGAACGGGGTCAATGGTCTCCGGAAGATTCCACTTGGCCAACAGCGATACCGGTTGTTCTACCGAATGCGCTATGACTTCGTGCTTTGTTACTGCTGCCTGCATAACGGCTGGAGGTTACCCTTGAATATATTAGTCGCTGTCGATCTGTCACCAGCAACCGATGTAGTTGTCGAAGCCGCACGCGGTGTCGCGGAACTCACCGGGGTAAGCGTGTATATATTGCATGCCGTGGAAACCGAATCAGATTTCATCTGCCCTGAAGGTGACCCGGAAACCAGGCGAATCCGTGTGGCTAAAGAATTTCCCATGGAACACGGTCGCGTGCAAACACTGGCCAAAAAGTTGCTGGATGACGGACTCGATGCGTCAGCTCTATTGGTTTGCGGTCCGGCTGTGGAAACGACACTGAAAGAAGCCGAGATTCTGGAGGCCGGATTAATCGTCATCGGGACCCATGGGCATGGTTCTGTCTACGATGTTCTGATTGGCAGTTACTCCGCCGGTATTATCCGCAAGTCAAAACTACCGGTGCTGGTCGTGCCTGTTCGTAACGTCTGAATCTCTGGAAAACCGAAACAGGCCTGGTGTAGCGCATTACCAACTCTGATCTTCGGTGCTTACAACTCACCTGTATCCGGATAGTTCTCCCCCGGGGATCGTTTCTACATACATTTCTTCTTGATTCTTAATCCGTATAGCCACCTTTTCCGGTGATACCGGGCATTTACCTGACCTGGATCATTTAAGCCATTATTCATCTTGTAAATGATATTGCGAATCATTCTCATTTGCATTACGATCCCTGAATCAATTTTTCAGAACACTATAAAGGCCACTAGAATGCGGTTCACCAATAAAACAGGGACGATATTAACTACACTTGGGTTGGTTCTATTTCTCAGCGCTCCAACTGTTCACGCCGAGGTAAGCAACGCTGAGTTGCTGGCCAGGCTTGAATCCATGCAACAACAAATTGATGACTTAAAACTCCAGCTTGCACAAACACAGGATCAAACCGATCAAACTGACGCCAAGGTCGAGGCGGTTGCCGAAGTGATGGAATCTGCTCCCCAACAGGTCGTTGAAACCAGCAAAACGACCATTGGGGGATACGGTGAACTTCATTACAACAACCTGAACGCCAACGACCCTTCCAGGGATGTTGAAATGCTTGACCTTCATCGTTTTGTTCTGTTTTTTGGCCATCAATTCAATGACAGGACCCGGTTCTACTCAGAAGTTGAAATCGAACACGCCTTTGTCGCCGACTCCGGCGGGGATACGCCGGGCGAGGTGGAAATTGAACAGGCTTTTATAGAGTTTGACCTGCGTCAGAACCTGTACGCCAAGGCGGGTGTATTCCTGATTCCCGTTGGTATCCTTAATGAGACACATGAGCCGGACACGTTTTACGGTGTGGAACGCAATGATGTAGAGAGCATCATCGTACCCAGCACCTGGTGGGAAGGTGGTGCCGGTCTGAATGGCCGCTGGGGTTCCGGTTGGAATTGGGATCTCGCGTTTACCTCCGGTTTACAAATGCCAACCACCGGCAGCAATGCATTCAGGGTTCGCAGCGGACGCCAAAAAGTAGCCAAGGCAGTTGCCAGCGATGGCGCGGTTACCGGACGTCTACGCTACCTTGGGGTTCCCGGCCTGCAGGCCGCAGTAACTGTCCAGTACCAGTTTGATCCATCCCAGGTCTCAAATGACGGTCTGGACAGCGGCACCCTGGTAGAAGCTCATGTCGATTACCAGCGCAACGGCTTTGGCCTGCGTGCACTCTACGCCCGCTGGGACTTCTCAGGCGACGCAGTGGAAGCGGCTGATGCAGACACCCAAACCGGTTGGTACATAGAACCCAGTTATCGTCTGAATGACAAGGTCGGTTTCTATGCACGTTATGAAGATGTCGATGCTGCCCGCGCCCAGGATAAATTCGACCAGTGGGAGGTGGGACTGAACTGGTGGCCGGCCAAAAACGTCGTGATCAAGCTTGATTACCGGGATCGCAGTCACGATCTGGACAACCAGAATGGCAGGGACTTTACCGGGATAGACCTGGGACTGGGCTACAGTTTCTAAGCGATGCTTAAAGCCTGGAAAAAGACATTTGTTGTACTGGTACTGACCCTGTCGTTGCCGGCCCAGGTTTTCGCTGACACGGTTTATGAAACCGAATTGGAATTCCTCTCCCGTGCATTCGTAGATTCGCCGCCTGAGCCCAATCTCCTCTGGCTCAGCGGCGATAGAAAATCAGCTGTCCGGCAACTTCTTGGTCATGATTACTCCGCCCTGCGCTTGCGGTACTGGTGTCAGGCCGGGCGTTCCGCCTGGGTTCTTGACAAAATTGGCAAAGAATTACCTATCACTGTGGGTATCATCGTCGAAAATAATTACATCAAGAATCTACGGGTAATGACCTACCGTGAAAATCGGGGCGGTGAAGTGGCAACGCCTGCTTTCACCGATCAATTTATTCATGCTGAACTGGAAGGCAACAACAAGCTCAACGTTAGAATTGATGGTATTTCGGGTGCAACACTGTCCGTGCAATCCCTGACCCGCCTGGCGAGCATGGCTCTTTTTCTGCACACTGAAAGCAACTGCAGCAATGAATCGTAAAAAGCGAAAGGTATCAAAGGCGCGCCGCCTCCACCGCTCGCTTGGTGCCGGCGCTGCAATCTTCGTTTTGTTCATGGTACTCAGCGGCCTGATCATCAACCATTCAAATGGACTCGGTCTTGATCAACGTCATATATCACAGTCATTTCTGCTCGACTGGTACGGGCTTGCCAAACCGGAGAATATTCATAGCTTTGCCGTTGGCGACGACTGGCTGAGCTTTGCCGGTTCACAGTTGTATCTCAATGAGAAATCCGTGGCTACCATCTCAGGCGGTGTTGGTGCGGTATCCAGTGGCGCTCTTTTAATTGCAGCAGGCAGCGACGAATTGCTGTTGCTTGATCATGATGGCAACCTGATCGAGAGAATACCCTGGGGACCCATTGGAGCGGCAACGATTGAGTCTATTGGTCTGCATGAGGAAACGGTCGTTTCGGTGAAATCAGCGGGTCAACTCTGGCTGGCTGACACTCAGTTGCTGAACTGGCGGCAAGCCTATGATGCCAGCCCTGACCCGCTTTGGGCAGTTTCAGAGTCTGCACCTGGTGGCCTTCAACAGGCCATCACAGCCTCGTATCGCGGCGAAGGTCCGAGCCTGGAAAGGCTGCTGCTGGACCTCCATAGCGGCCGCATTTTCGGCTCAATCGGTGTTCTTGTTTACGACCTGTTGGCCCTGGCCCTGGGTTTTCTATCGATCAGCGGCCTGGTCTTGTGGTTTCGCGGCCGTCGCAATGGCAAACCCAAATAGGTTAACAACAGGCTTTCATCGGTAAATACCAGCGGCGTCTCCAGAGCCGGGGTGGGTAGTGTTTGCCAGGACCGTGAGCGACAGGGAGGTCGCGACCGAGCCGACAGGATGTCCTCGTGGCGAGTCCTGGCAAACACTACCCGCCCCGGGCTCCCCACCGATTTATTAAGTGGGACAGCAGAGCTGTGACCCTGTCCGCAAGCTCTCCTAAAACGGACCAAGACCCCAGCTGAACAGGAAAACACTCAGCGCTATCACTGCGATCCCGGTTAAAGAAAGACCCAGCATCGTGCCAAAGGGTAATCGGGCATTCCGATGCGCGCGCTGAGTCTGGATCAGGGTAAGCAGGCCCAGGATACCTGCAATAAATCCGCTCCAGGCACCGAAACCAGCCCACGGCGGCAAACCGAAAATCAGCAGCATTTCCGACGCTTCAGCAGTGGCCGCAAAGGCCGCACCGAATATACACAACGCAACCACCGACAATGTGGCTGCCAGCCAGGCGAAGATTCGTGCGCCGGATGTGTCAGCGGCATGCTTTCTGTCGATGAGCCGCCCGATGGGTGCAAAGGTAAGATTGAGGAATGCAATCAGCACGGTCAGCGCCGATAGTCCTAACCAGGTGCCGGGAAGTAGCAAAGACTTTTTATCTTCAACCATCATTCCCGCCAGCCTGGGCGCGATAGTCGTGGTGTAAAGCGGCGCCCACATCTCTGGTTCCTCCATTTCTTCTACACAACTCAAGTCCGGATCATTAGCGGGATTATCATAGAACTTGTTGAGCATGTGACCGGCGCACTCCACTGATCTTGAAGGACCATGACCGGCAAATGGAAATTCCACATAGGTCGCATTTTCGAAGCCGGGCAAAATTGCCTTGGCATTGGGTGGAGGGGTGATCGGATCCATATCACCCTCAACTATCAGCGCGGGCAAATCCGTTTGAACAGCAGCATAATCTTCAACGGGCCGTTGCAGCATGCCGAGTTCATCACATAAAGCAACACGACGGTCGTACGACTCATTGGAGCCGATAGCGGCACCCAGAACCGGATACTCCTCAAGATCCTTTTTACCTGCCCTGGCCTGTGCTTCTGAGTCGCCATCGATGCAAAAGATTGCGTTGTACATACCCTGGCTGCCTTCTCCAAAGCCACCACCTCCGGCTGCCGATGCCAGTGCCTTAAAAAGCACCGGATCACGCTTTTCCACCGCGTCTGCCCAAGCATAGATCATGCCCGGCAAACCGGGGTAGCTGTCCTGCTCGTAGAGGAAAATGAAAGGCAGAAAAGCCACGATGTCCTGGAAAAACCGGGTCTTGCCGGAGGGAAAGAGCTCAGTGTCTTTGACTTCAACTTCGATCGGCTTATCGACCACGGACAGGATCGCTTCGCGCAAGCGTCCGGGAATATCAGGGTATTGCTCTGCACAATCCGGTTGTCGCTGGCAGATTTCCTGCAATTTCTGTAAATCACGTTCATACCAGTGCACCACCCGCCAGTACTCTTCAGATTCGCGTATATTCAGCGGCATATTGGCATCCAGCACAATTGCGAGAATACCCTCCGCGTCTTCCTTTATATACGCCTGACCGAGGATTGTGCCGTAAGAAATTCCCCAGACATTCCATTGTTCAAAGCCCAAAGCCCGACGAAGTGCCTTCAGATCCCGGGCATTTTCAATGGTGTTGTAGCCGCCGAGGTCAACCCCCGCTGCACGGGCATTGTTCGCGCAATCGGTGGTATCACCATGGGAAAGCGCCAGGTTTTGTGCGAAGGTTTCCACATCATCCTCTGCGGGGTTACGGCGTCCGTAAAACTGGCAGAAATCACCCGAATAACCGATGCCCCGCTGTTCCAGGATGTAGAGATCCCGGTGGTCGAGCAGGGTATGGTCCTTAAACCGGCCCACGTAATAAGTGGCTTTGGCGCCCGGTCCGCCGGTCAGGTAGATGACCGGATCATCGCGTTTTCCCGCCGGTAAACCGTGGTCATCTTCATCTTCTGCATAGTCGCCGCCGGACTCTTCATGCTCCTTGTCCCAGCGGGAGTTCATCTTGATAAAATGGAGCTCTATGAAGCGCGAATTTGGGTCCTCTCGGTTCTCCGGCACCTGCAGCAGGCCACACTCGATTTCACCGGGCTTGTAGTCTATATCGCCCTTGAATGGGCAGATGATGGTATCGATGCGGTAACTGTCGCGGGCAAACAGATCGGCCTGCTCGACGCTATTGGGAATTGCGACGGTCTCAGTTGCTATTTCCACCGCTTGTAGCGACTCTTCAGTCACCATGTCCTGGGTATACGCCGCCGTGCTAAACGCCAGGATAAGACCGGCGCTAAAAAGTTTTTTAGTTTTCAAAAGAAGTCCCTCAAATGCAAGGCGTTAAGCTTAGCATCAGAGCCAACGTGCCAGGAAGTGAGTGAAGTCATGGGCTGGCCGGATTTTCGATAGCGCCCGACCGGGAAACCGGGTTTGCAAGCAGGTATCGATCTTGTCCGCGTCCCGCAGATACCTCAAATTACCTGGCCATTGACAGTGCCCGTACATTCCAAATTGAGATTCCCAGCCTGAAAATATACACAAAGGTGCTATGATACAAACATGAAGTACGTATTTCTGGCCATTTTGGTATTACTTGCTGCGCAACCTATGCCGGTTGCGTCGTGCGATATGCATGACTCCCAGCAGACAAGTCATCATGGCTCCAGCGATATGAATCACGATGACGGGCAGAGCATGGACTGTTGTGACAATTCCCCCTCAGCTCCAACCGATAGCTGTGACTCAATGTCCCATTGCGGCGCCTGTACTACGGGCGTCATGACTTTGAGTTCATTTCCGATCAACGCGATTTTCAAAGCAAATTCCCGCCTGGTTCTTGCTAATACAGGCGAACCCTCCATCAGATTCAACCCTCCACCGTATAGACCTCCCATCACCTGAGAACATAGCGATCCGGACCGTTTATTGACGGTTTGACCCATTATTGTTTGTAACACAGGTTATTAAGCCTGTGGTGTTGTGGAGAATACGATGTACCTGTCTTTTGCTGATAAGGCTTTCTACCGTCTGTGTGCGGTGATGCTGTTCCTGTTTACAGGCGCGGATACGATTTTCGCCGCCGAGTTGACCATTGAAGAAGCCGGTCAGCTCGCTTTAAAAAGTGACTTTACGCTGCAAGCCATCAGTGCCCGCAGTGAATCCATGTCTGAACGCTCGATAGCCGCAGAAAGTCTGCCGGACCCGAAGCTCAAGCTGGGTTTCGCCAACCTGCCTACCGATACTTTCGACCTGGACCAGGATCCGATGACACAGGCCATTATCGGTGTCCGGCAATCATTTCCGCGCGGACAGACACGTGCGCTCAATGGTGCTCGTTTAACTGAGTCCGTTGCACGTAACGATGCTGAAGCCCAGGATCGGCAATATTTGATCCTGCTCGCCGTTCGCGAGGAATACACGAGAATTTTCCTGCACAGGGAGCGGCAGAGAATCCTGCAAAAATCACTTTCCATTTTTACGGACCTGGCGGAAATAACCCGTGACTACTTTGCCACCGGCCGGGCCCATCAGCAGGACGTGGTACAAGCGCAACTTGAATTATCCAGGGTTGAGGAGCGCCTGCTTGGCATTCAGCAACAGGAAGAACAGGCGCGCGCCAGGCTGGCGGAACGGATTGGTGCCGACGCTTACCGGGATTTTGACCTCCAATGGCCGCAAATCAGCGAACCACCTCCTGCGCAACAGATTATCGCAAACCTGGCTGAACATCCGCGTTTACGCGCCTGGCAACACGAAATCGCCAAATCCAGAACATCTGAAGAAATAGCACGACAGGCTTACAAACCCGGCTTTGCCGTAGATCTCGCCTATGGTGCCCGAAGTGGCCGGAATACCAATGGATCCAATCGCAGTGACCTGCTGTCAGTCTTCTTAACGATGGATATACCCCTATTTACCAGGAACCGTCAGGATCGTGTACTGGCAGCCAGCATTGCAGATACTTCTGCAACTGAATATGTCCGCGATGATGTATATCGCACCATGAAAGCCCGCGTGGAGGAGTACTTTGCAACACTGCTACGAGAACAGGAACGGCTTGGGCTATACCAGGAACACCTGTTACCACAAGCAGCGATTAATGCCGAAGCAGCCTTTGAAGGTTATCAGGATGCAGTCAATGATCTGACCACCCTGATGCGTGCCCGGATCGGCGAATATGAACTCAAGTTAAGCCATGCAGCCTTGCGCGCCGATGAGATCATTACACGTGCACGACTGCATTACTTCCAGGGAGAAGCGTCATGAGCAAGGAAAGGAAATCACCCGTCCGTTCAAAAATGCCATTGCTTGCAACCCTCGTCGTTGGTCTCGCGGGCGGTGTTCTTATCAGCAATTACACCATCCTGGGGGAAAACCTGGATTTTCAATCCAAAGTGGAAAGCAAGACCGAAAAGGAGATCCTTTACTGGGTGGCCCCGATGGACCCCGCTTATCGTCGTGACGAACCTGGCAAATCACCGATGGGGATGGACCTGGTTCCAGTTTATAAAGAAGCCGGGGAAGATAGTGATGCCGTTCGCATCAGTCCTGCTGTCGAGCAAAGCCTGGGGGTACGCACCGCCAGGGCAGAACGTCGTTCCTTGTGGCGCAAGGTGGAGGCAACCGGCTACGTCGGCTTTGATGAAACCCGGGTAAGCCAGATCAATTTGCGCACCGAAGGCTGGATCGAACGGCTGTTGATCAAAAATGAAGGTGAGCGTGTCACGAAAGGTCAACCGCTGTTTGAGTTTTATTCACCGCAACTGGTCAACGCCCAAAAAGAGTACGTTCAAATCAAGCGCCGTAATGATGCACAAATGCTGGCTGCGACCAGGGAAAAGTTACTTGCACTGGGACTGGCGCCGGCTGATATCCAACGCCTGGCAAATACCTCAAATGTCACCAACACCGTGCAGGTTCTGGCTCCACAGGACGGTACTGTCACGAGTCTCTACGTAAAAGAGGGTATGTTTGTCAGGCCGGCCACCGAGATAATGAGTCTTGCTGACCTTTCCAGCGTTTGGCTGCAGGCCGGGGTCTTTGAGTCCCAGGCTGATTGGGTCGCAGAGTCACAGTCTGCCGAAGCACGGCTGAATTATATGCCAGGTGAGGTTTTCAGCGGCCGGGTCGATTATGTGTACCCGGTGCTGGACCCGAAAACACGGACACTGCAGGTACGGCTTCGCTTTGATAATCCGGATGAACGAATGAAGCCCAATATGTACGCCCGCGTGACGATATTCGGCAAGTCCCATCCCGCAGCCTTGAGTATTCCCCGTGAAGCATTGATCCGGGGTCAGGACACAGACCGGGTGGTGGTCGCTCTCGGCGACGGCAAGTACACCGTCCAGGAGGTGATGACCGGTATTGAAAGTGGCGGTTGGCTGGAAATAATTGCCGGACTTGATGCCGGTGACGAGGTGGTGACCTCTGCACAGTTCCTGATAGATTCAGAGGCCAGCCTCGCCGGAAGCATCCAACGCCTAGATGTGCACCGCATACAGGACGATACCAACAAGCAACAGGCGATATTCGGCAGTGGCATTGTTGAGGCGGTGGATTCAACAAGCCGGCATATCCGTATCAGCCATGGTCCCATAGAGGCGCTGGGCTGGACCGCCATGACCATGGAGTTCGATGTACTACCGGGCGCCGACCTGGATACCATCAGACTCGGCCAGAGCATTCATTTTTCCCTGACCCATTCGACAGTGGGTGATTATGTCATCAGCAGTATTCACCAGCCTGAACCTGCCGGTGTTGATGAAAATGCTCCTGATGAAAGCCGAAACAATGATGACCCGGAGAGCGGGTCATGATCACGGCAATTATTCACTGGTCAATCAACAACCGCCTGCTGGTACTGCTGATGACCGGTATTCTGGTGGTGGCTGGTATGCAGGCCATTTACACCACACCCATTGACGCTTTGCCCGACCTGTCTGATGTTCAGGTGATCATCAAAACCAACTACCCCGGCCAGGCACCCCAAGTGGTTGAAGACCAGGTCACCTATCCTTTGACCACGGCCATGCTGGCTGTTCCCGGTGCGACCACTGTTCGTGGTTACTCCTTTTTTGGTGACTCTTTTGTTTACATCATCTTTGAGGACGGCACCGATCTTTACTGGGCCCGATCCAGGGTGCTGGAGTACCTTAACCAGGTATCCGGTGACCTGCCGCCTGATGCCAGGCCTGCGCTGGGTCCGGATGCTACCGGTGTTGGCTGGGTATATGAATACGCACTGGTTGACCGGACAGGCAGCAAGGATCTCGCCCAGCTACGCTCCATCCAGGACTGGTTCCTGAAGTTTGAATTGCAAACCGTAGCGGGGGTTTCCGAGGTAGCCACCATTGGAGGTATGGTTCAGCAATACCAGGTTGTAATCAATCCGGATGCACTACAGGCTTACAACTTCTCTTTGGCCCAGGTGCGAAACGCAATCAAGCGTGGTAACCAGGAGGTTGGTGGTTCGGTCATAGAAATCGGGGAAGCTGAATACATGGTGCGTGCAACCGGTTACCTGACCTCTGTCACCGACCTGCAACAAATACCTCTCGGCAAAAACGACAAGGGAACACCGGTAAGGCTGGATGATGTGGCTGATATCCGCATGGGGCCACAACTCAGACGCGGTATTGCCGAGCTGAATGGCGAAGGCGAAGTGGTGGGTGCAGTGGTGGTTATGCGTTATGGAGAAAATGCCCGGACCACGATAGCCAATGTCAAAAGCCGGTTGGCGGAACTTCAGGATAGCCTGCCTGACGGCGTGGAGGTGGTTGAAACTTACAACCGTTCCGCGCTGATCGATCGATCCGTTGAAACACTGAAATCCAAACTGGTCGAGGAGTTCTTGGTCGTCGTTCTCGTATGTATTCTGTTCCTGTTCCACTTCCGTTCTTCATTGGTGGTCATCCTGTCACTGCCGATTGGTATTATTTTTGCGTTCCTGATCATGCGCTTCCAGGGTCTCAATGCCAATATCATGTCGCTTGGAGGTATCGCGATCGCCATCGGCGCCATGGTTGACGCTGCGATCGTTTTGATCGAAACCGTTCACAAAAAAATGGAGGAGGCGGATTACGACCCGAAACACCACTGGGATGTGATTGCCGAAGCCGCGACCAAGGTCGGTCCACCGCTGTTCTTTTCCCTATTGATCATCACGCTGAGCTTTTTGCCGGTGTTCACCCTGCAGGCGCAGGAGGGCAGGATGTTTGCCCCGCTTGCATTCACCAAGACCTATGCCATGGCAGGTGCAGCGTTACTGTCCATAACCCTGGTTCCCGTGCTGATGGGTTACTTCATACGCGGCAGGATCACGCCAGAACATAAGAACCCCCTGAACCGCGCACTGATCTGGCTCTACCGGCCATTGATCAATGCCGTCACCCGGCGGCCTGTCCTGGTGTTGCTGGTTTCAGCCGTACTGGTCATCGTGGGGATGTGGCCGGCTACACGGCTGGGCTCGGAGTTTATGCCTGACCTGAATGAAGGCGACATCATGTATATGCCAACGACATTTCCCGGTATATCCATCGGCAAGGCACAGCAATTATTACAGCAAACAGACAAGTTGATTTACTCGGTGCCGGAAGTGAAATCTGTATTTGGCAAAATCGGCCGGGCCGAAACAGCAACCGACCCTGCTCCGTTGACGATGATTGAGTCTGTTATACAGCTCAAACCCGAATCGGAATGGCGACCGGGCGTGACCATCGACAGCATCAGGGACGAACTGGATCAAAGATTAAAACTGCCTGGTGTCACCAATGCCTGGGTATGGCCGATCAAGACCCGCATAGACATGCTGGCCACCGGTATCAAGACCCCGGTAGGCATCAAGATTGGCGGCGCAGACCTCGGTGTGATTGAAAGCATTGGCAAGGACATAGAAAAAGTATTGCTCGATGTACCGGGAACCACCTCGGCTTACGCGGAACGTGTTGCCGGCGGACGTTATGTCACGGTTGATATCAACCGTGAAGCAGCATCACGTTATGGACTCAACATAGATGATGTACAGGACGTGGTAAAAACTGCCATCGGCGGTATGAACGTCACTGAAACCGTTGAAGGCCTTGAACGTTACCCGGTCAATTTACGTTACCCGCGATATATGCGGGACTCCCTTGAACAGCTCAAATTACTGCCAATCGTCACGCCGGCCGGTCAGCACATCAGTTTGCAAGCCGTGGCTGATCTGCGTATTGAGGACGGACCACCAATGATCAAGAGTGAAAACGCACGTCTGAATGGCTGGATTTATGTGGATATCAGCGGTGTGGATCTGGGCACATATGTGGATAATGCCCGTGAAGCGGTCGCGCAACAGGTTGATTTGCCACCGGGCTATTCGATTACCTGGTCCGGACAGTATGAATACATGGAGCGCGCCATGGAACACCTGGCAATCGTGATCCCGATAACGGTTTTGACGATCATGTTGCTGTTGTTTCTCAACTTCAGAAATGTGATCGAGGTACTGATCATCCTGGGTACCTTGCCAATGGCTCTGACCGGTGGCCTCTGGTTGCTTTACCTGTTGGATTACAACCTGTCGGTTGCTGTAGGGGTAGGCTTTATTGCATTGGCAGGAGTGGCAGTGGAAATCGGTGTGGTCATGCTGGTTTACCTCAAACAGGCACTGACGGACCAGCGGATAAAAGCGCAGGCGGCCGGCAGGAACATGCAACTCAAGGACCTGGAAAATGCCGTCCATGACGGTGCCCTGATGAGAGTGCGGCCCATCATGATGACGGTTGCGGCCATTATCGCCGGGTTGCTGCCCATTATGCTGGGAAGCGGTACCGGTTCCGAGGTGATGCGCCGCATCGCTGCCCCGATGGTGGGTGGGATGATCAGTGCAACCATCCTCACGCTGGCGGTTATTCCTGCGATCTTCCTGGTCTGGCAGAACCAGGTGTTAAGGCGTGTAAAGCCGGGAAAAGAGTAAAACCCTTGCTGTACCTGTCATTGAAGCTCTTAAATAATATAGGTGAATTAAATGAAAGTTATTAAATTGTTTTCTACCGTTTCGCTTGCCATCGGCCTGTCCTTATCGGGTGCAAATCTATTTGCGCATGGATCCGGGTCCGGTAATTCCACAGATGAGTTTATGGTGACCAGGCATTTCACCGGGTCGTGGGCTCAGGTCGATCAGGAGAGCCAGGGGCTGACACTTGAAGTGATCGAACAATTGGACGATTCCAGAAGGTCTGTTGTCTATTGGTACACCTATGGTGTTGACAGGAAAACAGCTTGGTATCTTGGCATTGGAGACCTGATCGACACCCGTATTGAGTTTGAGCTCTACGAGTCTACAGACGTAGGATTTATGCAGGATGCAGAACCGGGAAACGATTCCGTCCAAAGTATCGGAACGATGACCATTGTGTTTGACAGCTGTGATAGTGGCGCAGTTACTTTTGAAACTGATCATGCTGATGTCGGCGGCGGTTCCTTCAATATTTCACGCGTGTCCGAGGTCATGAACACCCATTGTAGTGGTGGAATTTCTGATGACATGCATGCAGATGCGATGTTTGGCGAACAGCGCATGGAATTGTCCCCCTCCAGAGAGGGCGTTACCGGCAGCGGTCATGCCAGTTATGAAGACTTTCCTGGACACATGGAATTTGAAGTTGAGGTGGATGGACTACCGGACGGCGACTATCACCTGTACGTCGGCATGCGGGATCGTGGTTCTTTTAACGTTCATGAAGGCCATGGAAACCTGGAATTCACAAGTCCAGGCGAAACCGGAACAACGATGATGACGTTTGACCCGCGCGGCATACTAATCGAAGTACACGATAACCAGGGTACGGTGCTTTCCTCTTTCGACAACAGTTTCGCGCAGGATGATCATGGTCACCATGGAGGGAACGATGATGATCACATCTATGACTGCGAATACCGTCACGGAATGGGCGGTGGTATGGGCGGTGGTATGGGCGGCGGCATGCATGACTGTGTTAATGACGGCGAGTTTATCGAAATTGAAGTGGACCTCGAGAACAACACCATATTGCCAGACGCGAAAGGCGAAGCTGAGTGGAAGATGAACACTGACCGTGTGCAATTCTCAGTTGAGATTGAAGATGTTCCTGTTGGCTCCTACGTGCTGAAAGTAGGCGGTATTGAAGAGGGAATTATCGAGGCATTCGCAATGCATGACGGCGACGTTTATGGCCATATCAAGTTCAGTGATCCTGAGTATACCAATCGAGAACACCTGGATTTTGAACCCAGGGGACAAAAGATTGAAGTCTTTCAGCGTGACAGCCTCATCCTTGAAGTTGACTTTCCTGTTGAGTAAACACTTGTTTCCAAAAAACTTATAGTAGATCGTGGATCTTCACGTTTGTTCATTAAAGAAAAACCCCTGTCATTCGAAAACGACAGGGGTTTCTATTTCATTTCAGACTGATTGTTGAACAATTTCTAATTCAACCACCCGTTTGATAGAACCGTATTAACCAGTTGTTGGCAATGCCTCAACTTCTTCGATCTCAACGGTTACAACTTCAACTTCGACTGCATCAGGGGTAACTTCATCAGCGCTAGCCATAACGATTTCGTCAACACGTTCTTCAGCAAACTTGTCCACGGACAGGTAGATACCAATTCTGTCACCACGACCCATGTCGCGAATGCGCATCTTCTGGTCACCAACCCAAACACGGCCGTCTGGTTGAGCAGTTACCTGGAAAGTGTGGTCGGTAGCAGGCAGGTACAGACGAACTACACGTCCTCTGATATTACGAATAATGGCTTCTGCACGTACATACATTGCACCATTGATCTCATAAACACCCTCACAGGTGCCAACGAGGTCAGCAAAACGCTCTTTCGCTTCTTCCGTGACAGCATACTTTTCACTCATTTGCTCACAGGTCATGTCTGTCCTGACCGGATCAACAGCATATGCGGATACCGCGCTGAATGCGCAGGCTACTACTAGTGTTTTAATTAATTTCATTTCGGTATATCCCTCTGGTTGAATTCAAAACTTCGAACCCCGAACATTAATGCAGTTAGATCAGTACTGCAAGTCTGTCGCACTACTTGTAATGCAAGCCTATGGCGCTACCTGGAGACCGGTGCGTCAGTATCCGGCGGGAAAATCAAGGCGTTCTCGTCGCTGCCTGCCGGAATTGCGCGGACAATATAACGGTCCGGCGCGTAACCCTGATAGTAAAAAGGGTGACATGTAATCAATGTCAGTACCGTTGTATCGGTAGGGTCCAACACGCTTACTTCAAGCGCATCAACAATGGTGATATCAGACACTTCGAATTCCTGAATACCGGTTGGTGTCATGATTTCAATCGTGTCACCCAGCTTGATATCCTTAAGCGGCCTGAAAAAGCCATCTCGATGACCAGATATGCCGATGTTACCAACCTCACCAAGATACGCTGTGCTCTCGATGATACCGAGGCCCCGGTCGAGAGTGACTCTGTCAGTGCCAAGATAGACCGGTGCTTCGAGGTTCAGCCGCTCAATTTTTAGCATGGCAAGGGGTAAGCCACCGGTGTTCTTTTTCTTTTCATATTTGGCTATTTGCTTTTCGGACCAATCCGACTGGTCAGGCGTGTAGCTTTTCATGTCAATTTGCAACGTTTGTTGTGACCCTTCAGTCACATCAGGTTCCGTTGTCGCCAAAGCGGGATAACAGAAGAAAGAAAGAACTAAAATTACAGTACAAATCAGTTGCGGCAAGGGTATACGATGCATTAATTATTCCAGTGGGTTGTTTTGAAGGATGATTTACACAGGTTCAATTTATGGAACATATAATTATTTATTCGCCATTACAAGCATTTGAATACGGGTCATGGTCAATCAGAGAACTGCCGGGCGCGACCGGGTTTGCTATCATAGCCTACTGTTATTGATTGCATCCTCCCGTATGTCAGGTGATATTTTGAACCAATCTGAATCCAGACGGTTTCCCGACTTCTTCCTGGTGGGCGCCCCCCGCTGCGGCACAACGGCGCTCAGCCGGTACCTTACGCGCAATCCGCAAATTTGTTTCTCGAGACCGAAGGAACCCCATTACTTCGCAAAAACCGGCTACATTCCGGAAACAGAGGAACTCAATCGGGATTATCTCGATCGCTGTTTCGCACATGCTACTCCTTCACACCGGGCATTGGGTGAAGGATCGGTATCTTATCTTTATGCTCCCGGCGCAATAGAACGCATTCTTCATTTCAACCCGAAAGCGCGTTTCATCGTGCTGGTTCGGAATCCGCTCAGAATGTTGCCATCGTATCACTTGCGTATGCAGTTCCTGCTTCAGGAGGACGAGGCCGATTTCAACAAGGCGTGGGAACTCGAATCGGCGCGTAAAAGGGGCGAACAGCTTCCAAAGCGCTGCCTTGAACCACGAGTACTGTTTTACAGTGAGGTCGCAAGCTTTGGCGCACAAATCGAACAGCTATTCAAAATTGCCGGACGCGAGCAGACACACGTTATCGTATTCGATGATTTCGCCAGCGATACGCTTGGAGTATACAAGCGCATACTGGATTTTCTTGATGTCGACTTCGACGGCCAAACAGAATTCGAGCGCCGGTTCGAAAGCCAGATGTACCGTTACCGCTGGTTGCAACAGTTACTTTTTGTACCGGCAACCAGTGATGGAAAGATTGTCGATACACTGCAACAGAGAGCACGCAAATACAATCCGGACGGCACCAAGAAGATGAGCTTTGTCAAGCGACTCACACGACTGAACAAGATTCCAAAATCACCGGATCCCCTGACGCCGCAAATGACGGATATCGTACGTGAAACGCTACGGCCTGACATCCGGCACTTGTCCCAACTACTTGACCGCGACCTGAGCCACTGGATCGACAAGTGACAAAAACTAATAGTGCATCAACTTTGCTGAAAATCGACGGGATGCACTGCGCCTCCTGTCAAGGACCCATTGAAAAAGCCCTGAGGGAAACCCCCGGGGTGAGCGATATGAGTGTTAACCTCGCCAGCCGTGAGGTCAATGTCGACAGCACCGTCAGTAGTGATGTCCTTATAGCAGCAATAGCTGGCGCCGGATTTGAGGCAGTGGTTGATCCGATTCAATCACTGGAGGAAACCGACCGGGCCAACCAGGCAAACTTTCGCAGCCTGATACTCAAAACCGTACTGGCGCTGGGCAGTGGTGTCTTACTGATGTTTTACGGTATGACTGCGCCCGTCATCGACAGCGGGTGGAACCTGAATCATGCTGCCTGGTTACTGATTGCCCTTCTCACCAGCGGCGTCATGTATTACACGGGCCGGCACTTTTTCATTGGGGCCTATCAGTCTTTGAAAAGCCGTTCGGCAACCATGGATACCCTGATAGCACTGGGCACGGGAACTGCCTGGCTATATTCCACCATCATTGTGCTGTTTCCGGCGCTGGTACCGGAAATTGCCCGCCATGTTTATTTTGAGGCCGCCGTAATCATCATCGGCATGGTCAATCTTGGCCAGGCGTTGGAGCAAAAAGCCCGTGGCAAGACCTCTCAGGCCATTCGCCGCCTGCTGGACTTACAGCAAAAAACAGCGCGGGTCGTACGTGACGGTGAAGAAATTGATGTGGCTATAGGGGCCGTTGTCAAAGGTGACCTGGTGCGTGTTCGTCCCGGCGAGCAAATTGCAGTTGATGGCGTAGTAGAACAAGGCCAGACCAACATTGACGAATCAATGCTTACCGGTGAACCGGTTCCGGTGTCCAAGGTCAGCGGTGACGGGGTCTCCGCCGGTACATTGAATAAAACCGGAAGTGTCCTCTATCGAGCCACCCATGTCGGTTCCGATACAGCACTGGCCCGTATCATAAAGATGGTGCGACAGGCGCAGAATACCAAGCCACCCATCGGTAAACTGGCTGATTCCATTGCCGCGGTATTTGTACCGGTGGTAATGATAATTGCCGTATTGTCAGCAATGATATGGTTCATCATCGGCCCTGAACCCCGGGCTGTTTACGCCATTGTTACCTCTGTGACGGTCCTGATTATTGCCTGTCCCTGCGCACTTGGCCTGGCAACACCGATGTCGGTCATGGTCGGGATTGGCAAGGCGGCTGAGGCCGGTATGTTGATCCGTAACGGCGAGGCTTTGCAAACGGCCAGCCAGTTGACCACCATAGTGCTGGATAAAACCGGTACCATCACCGCGGGAGAACCCGGAGTCATTGAGATCGCTGCCTTTGGTGAGCAAAAACAAGATGAACTGTTACTGTTAGCAGCAAGCCTGGAAGCCGGCTCTGAGCATCCGCTTGCGCAGGCATTTCTCGATGCCGCCAAACAGCAGGAACTGGACCTTTTAAATGTCAGCGCCTTTGAAGCTATCGCGGGACAGGGTATCAAGGGGCAGATTGATTCCAGCCAACTGTTGCTCGGCAACAGAAGACTCATGGACAAAAACGCGGTATGTCTCAACGCCGAAGCGCTGGCAAGCAGCGAACGCATGGCAGAAAATGCCTGGACACCCATGTTCCTGGCGATCAATGGACAGCTCACGGCCATTTTTGCTGTTGCTGATCCGATCAAGCCGGAATCTGCAGAGGCCATCAAACGCTTGCAGGCCGATGGTCTCAATGTGGTTATGTTAACCGGTGATAACCTGCACACGGCCCGGGCTGTTGCACGCCAGGTCGGTATCACCCAGATCTGCGCTGAAGTATTACCACAGGATAAAAAGAATCAAATCGAGAATCTGCAGAAGCAGGGTGAACGGGTCGGCATGGTCGGTGACGGCATCAATGATGCCCCGGCGCTGGCCCTGGCGTATGTGGGTTTTGCGATTGGTACGGGCACCGATGTCGCCATCGAAAGTGCCGATATAACACTGATGCGCGGTTCTCTGCATGGTGTGGCTGATGCCATCGAGATATCCAGAGCGACGATGCGAAATATCCGGCAGAATCTTTTTGGTGCATTCATTTACAACTCGGTGGGCATCCCCATCGCCGCCGGTCTGATCTATCCGCTGACCGGTATGCTGCTGAACCCGATCATCGCCGGTACTGCAATGGCGTTTTCATCGGTTACGGTAGTGAGCAATGCCAATCGATTACGTTTGTTCCGCTTCACAAATAACCCTTAAAAATTCGTGCTAGCGCTCAAGTCCCCCGTAATTGCCCGTAGCCTGCACAAGTGGCTCGGGTTGTTTGTCGGGCTTCAGGTTCTGATCTGGCTGGGCACTGGTCTGTACATGGTGCTGGTCGATATCGATTTTATCCATGGTGATCCATTGGTCAGAAACATGCAAAAGACGGTGCTTGTTCCGGATCTTTCAATGCCTGGCATTGCAAGCCTCAGGGAACAGTATCAGGACGCGACCAAAATCAGCCTCAGGCCGGTGATGGGCAAGACCTTCTATGGCGTCACGACAGTTGATCATCGTTACCTGGTTGACCCTGAAACCGGTGAAGTTAAATCACCGCTGGATGAAAAGACTGCCAGGGAGATCGCCAAATATCACTATGCCGGTGAGGCGCAGGTTAGCAATGCATCATTGATCTCTTCAAACCCGCCATCAGAGATTCAAACCCGGCGTCTGCCATTGTGGCGAATTGACTTCAATGACCGCTTTGCAAGCAGTTTTTATATCGACCCTTATAACGGCTCCCTGGCCACGCGGCGACATCAGTACTGGCGAATTTTCGATTTCCTTTGGGCCTTGCACATCATGGACTACCAAGACCGTTCAGATGCGCACAACCGGCTTCTCATCGCTGCTCAAATAGCAGGTCTGACATTCGGCATCACCGGTCTCTGGTTGCTGCTTTACAGTTTCAGCGGTCGTCGCAGAAAGAAAGAGGCACCTATCAGGTGATGCAGTTGCTGAAGAAACTGCACAAATGGGTAGGTCTGTTAATCGGCATACAAGTGCTTCTCTGGCTGCTTAGCGGTCTGGTGATCAGCCTGATTGATCCCGTCAAAGTCAGCGGCCGGCAATGGGCTTCCCCAGCCGTGGCTGAACCTCAATTCTTTGGGCCAACTACATTGCTGGAACCCGCTGAGCTACCCGCCGAGCACGTGAAAGATGCCCTTGGCATTGATTTGACTATCCGGCACGGCAAGCCGGTTTACCTGATCAGGCGCACCGGTGGTGAAACCCTTGTTAACGGCGTTGATGGTTCCCTTGTCACGATCGGGAAATCGGATGCAGAGCAATTGGCCCTCCAGGATTTCAATGGCGATGGTGAAGTCATTTCCGTCGAACAGGGTATGGCTCCCGATATGGAAACCCGTGACCACAGCGGTGCCTATTGGAGAATAGATTTTTCAGACTGGGCCAACACCGCCATCTACATCGCTGCATCAACCGGGAAAATACTTGAAAGGCGAAATAGCTATTGGCGCGTTCGGGATTTCTTCTGGATGCTTCACATCATGGACTATTCCGGGCGCGAGAACTTTAACCATCCCCTGATCATTACCGTGGCGCTAGTTGCAATCTGGCTTGGAATCAGCGGCTTTCTTCTATTATTTGGGAGCTTCAGCCGGAATGATTTTTTCTTTCTGCGTTTCCCGGGAAAACGTGATGATGTTGTCATCACGCTGATCGATCCCATGACCGCTGACCCGCGACAGGTCGTGATCAGAAGAGGAAGCAACCTGTTTCTTTCGCTTGCGACGCACGGTGTCAGCCTGCCATCTCTGTGCGGTGGTGGCGGTGAGTGCGGCAAGTGCAGGGTAAGGTTTGAAATTGCCGGTTTACCGGAAACCAAAGACCTTGATCTCCGCCTTGTACCTAAACGGCTTCGTGAAAAAGGTTACAGGCTGGCCTGCCAGCATATAGCAGATAACAACATGACTTTGTATCTGCCTGAAGGCACACTTGCACTCCTTAAGTAAATCAGCCAACCTCATGAAATATCGGTACCTTTGGGCCTGTATTTGATCAACTGAAACCCGGTTCATTGACCTAAATCATTCCGCTAATCTACCTAATGTGTTGAACTGATTATGACGCTCCACGAGATTTGCGTCGCAAATCCGGTTCACCAAAAGCGCCAGCTGCGAACAGAGCGTCTGCAAATGGAGTAACGAAAATGAGCAGAAGAATCCTTCAACTCACAATGGCAAGCTTGCTGATGGCAGGTGCGGGCACGGTTATGGCCTGCTCATACAAACAGGGCGAGACGGAATTTTTAGACTACGCAAACTGCCGGTACGGTGAGGAAAACATCCAAGTCGTTGCCTTGGCTGAAGACGACCCCTGGGAAACTTGTATCTACTACCTGGAGGCGTTTCGACCACCAAAACTACTGGCGGTTACCAGGACAAAAAATGGCAAGGAAGTCTGTAGCATCAATGACCGTACAAAGATCGGAAACCCCTGTTACCTTACAAAACAGCGTTGCGATGATGCTTTAGAATTCAGTACGCCCTAGTCACAACAAGAACCGGCAACGGCACGTGTAAAAAAAGGCCCTGGAACAAGTTCCAGGGCCCGCTACTAAGACAAAAACAACAAAGAATGACTGACTCGCTATTTCTTGAGTGAATCCCGGATCTCTGTCAACAACTCGACTTCAGCCGAAGGCTTCGGTGGTGCTGCAGGTGCTTCCTCTTCTTTTTTCTTCATGTTATTCATAGCTTTAACCACCATAAAGATAGCAAAGGCAATGATAAGGAAGTCGACAACGGTCTGAATGAACGAGCCGTAGTTTAGCGTTACAGCAGCAACTTCTCCTGATGCTTCTTTCAATACAACCGCCAGGTCACTGAAATCAACACCACCCATCATCATACCAATTGGCGGCATCAAAACATCGTTCACAAAAGATGAAACAATTTTCCCGAAGGCACCGCCGATAACGATACCAACTGCCATATCTATAACATTTCCACGCATTGCAAAACTTTTAAATTCGGACATCATGCTCATAAGTTCTCTCCCATTTTTCCTAAAGCTCTTTTCTCCCGCCAAAATATATGGTCAGGGTTTCATTATCTTAACGCACAGCCTATCAGATTGGCAGAAAATGTAATGTTTCAGAGTGTTACATGCTTTACTAATTAACCGCTGGCGTCAGTCATTGAATAAACGGAATAAGCGCCGATGGAAGCGCTTCTGATAAAGCTGCCCTTCATCTCAAACCTCGATCTGAGACAAGCACTCGTGAATTATCAGCAAATCCCTTAGAGAGGTCCGGGCTTTAAGGTTTATACTGCGCAACTCCCATTACGGTTACCAATAGTCCTATGTTGGAAATTTTACAGACCTGGTTACAAGATCACGGTGCAAGTGAGCATCTCGTATTCTATTTCGCACGCGGAATTGCCGTTTTGGCTGTCTTGCTACTGAGCGTGATCGTTGATTTTGTCGCCAAACGATACATTCTGACGTCACTCACCTATGTCATCACGAGAACCCAAACCAAATGGGATGACGCCATTCTACGTCAGGGTGCACCGAGCCGCCTGGCTCACCTGGCTCCGGCGCTGGTCATTTTTGTGCTTACCCCGTTTGCACTTGAGGGTCTGGATACCGCGATTGCTTTCATCCGGGGTGCCGCTCAAATATATATGTTGATCATCCTGACGCTGGTGTTGGATGCGTTACTCAACACGGTTGAGGAACTCTACAGGAGTTTCCGGGCATCCAAAGAGATTCCTATCAAGGGATTTATCCAGATCTCTAAAATCGCACTGTATTTTCTATCTGCCATCTTTGTTATCTCCATTCTCCTGAACAAAACACCGCTCTACCTGCTCAGCGGCATCGGTGCCCTCACTGCGGTGTTGATGTTGATCTTCCGGGATGCAATTCTCGGCTTTGTGGCTGGAATCCAGCTGGCTGCAAACAAGATGGTCTCAAATGGTGACTGGATTGAAATGCCAAAATACGGCGCAGATGGTGACGTATTGGAAGTGACACTGACCACGGTCAAGGTTCAGAACTGGGATAAAACCGTCACAACGATCCCAACCTATGCACTGATCAGTGAGTCATTCAAAAACTGGCGTGGTATGCAGGACTCCGGTGGCCGTCGCATCAAGCGCGCCGTGAATATCGACATCAATAGCATCCGGTTCTGTAACGAGGAAATGCTGAAACGGTTTGAAAAAATCCAGTACATATCCGAATACATCAATAAAAAGAAGACAGAACTTGAAGCGTTTAACACGGCAACGAAGGTCGACAATGCCAGTCTCGCCAATGGCAGACGTATGACCAATGTCGGTACATTTCGTGCCTATGTGCAAGCCTATTTGTTGAACCATCCGATGATCAGTAAGGAAATGACCTTCCTGATCCGGCAGTTGCAGCCAACGGAATATGGCCTGCCGATCGAGGTTTATGTGTTCAGTAAGGACAAGGTCTGGGCCAATTACGAGGCCATCCAGGCGGATATTTTTGACCATATACTGGCAGTGGTTCCGGAGTTTGATCTGCGGGTCTACCAGAATCCGAGTGGCAGCGACTTCCGTAATATGCTTCAGTCAAACCGGTAAGTCAGGATCTAACAAAGGCACACACCGCTTGTTAATCACTGCACTTCTGTTATAGTGCGCCCCGTCTTGGCACACTTCGGTCTGTGCCAACTGCTCCCTCACGGCAATTTCGCCGTTTGCGGAGACCAATAAGGATTCAGCCCGGATCGACCCATGCAGTGAAAGACTCACCGCGTTTGGGCAGGGCAATCCCGGAGTAAAAATCAAACATGTTATTTTCAGAACTTGGCCTTTCGGCCGAATTGTTGCGCGCGACAGAAAAACAGGGTTACCAGGAAGCAACCCCGATTCAACAGCAGGCAATCCCCCTAATTCTAGAAGGCCACGATCTTCTGGCTGGCGCCCAAACCGGCACCGGCAAGACCGCGGGCTTCACCCTACCCCTGTTACAAAGGTTGCAGTTCATTGCACCACAGGGAAACAAGCGCATACGTGCGTTGATCCTCGTCCCTACACGTGAGCTTGCGGCACAGGTTGCCGAAAGCGTTCGTGACTACGGTCGCTATTTGCCATTCACCTCAGCCGTGATATTCGGCGGGGTCAGTATTAACCCGCAAATCTCACAATTGCGCCGTGGTGTGGACATTGTCATTGCTACACCGGGCCGCTTGCTTGATCACATGGAGCGCGGAACCATCCGTCTTGATCAGGTTGAAACACTGGTTCTCGACGAAGCGGACCGCATGCTCGACATGGGTTTCATCCGTGACATCCGTAAAGTCCTGCAAGCGATACCTTCAGACCGCCAGAGTCTTCTGTTCTCAGCCACTTTTTCAAAAGACATCAAACAACTGGCCAACGAATTGCTGAATACACCCATGGAAATCCAGGTTGCGCGCCAAAATACCACGGCGGAACAAATCTCACAGGTCGTTCACCCGGTTGACCGCAACCGTAAACGCGAACTGCTGTCATATATGATCGGTGCCGGTGACTGGAGGCAAGTGCTGGTATTCACCCGCACCAAACACCTGGCGAACCGTCTCAGCAAACAATTGGAGCAGGATGGTCTTTCAGCTACCGCCATCCATGGCAACAAGTCGCAGGGTGCACGCACCCGTGCACTGGCCGACTTCAAAAAGGGTGAAATCCGTGTTCTGGTTGCAACCGACATCGCGGCCCGCGGACTCGATATCCAACAACTGCCGCACGTGGTAAATTTTGAGTTACCCAATGTGCCGGAAGACTATATCCACCGTATTGGCCGTACCGGTCGCGCTGGCATGGAAGGTGAAGCTGTTTCACTGGTCTGTGTCGATGAGAAGAAACTACTGGCAGATATAGAAAAATTGCTCAGATGCAATATCGAAAAAGTCATCATTCCAGGTTACGAACCCGATGAGAGCATCAAAGCGGTGCCGATCAAGAATGGAAGTAACAACAATAGGGGCCGGAACTCGCGGCCAGACAACCGCGGACGTAATAGCGCACCCCGGAATCTTAACAGCAGGGGCCGGAGCACTTCGACCCAGGCCGGTCGCGGCAGAAACCAGGGTCAGCGTTCACGCCGGGCTGCATGAGTTTATTGGCTTACAGTAATTAATCAATAAAGGGGCCAATAAAGGGGCCCCTTTTGGTGCGGCCCCTTTTGGTGCAGGCCCCTTTTGGTGATATTCAGGTAGGCCAATGGTCGACGTCACGTAGGATCTGTAGCCACTTAACCTGCGGCAGTAATCACCCCACCATCCAGAACTACCGTGTGGCCCACTACCCACGCCGAGGCCCTGGACGCCAGGTAAATGGCTGTACCTGCCATATCTTCCGGTTCACCGAGACGGCCTCGCGGGATTTTTGCTAATATTTGTTTCTCAAACTGGTCCAATAAACCAGCAGTCATTTTGCTTTGGAAAACTCCGGGGGCGATACCGTTGACGTTGATGTTCTCCCTGGCCAGATCAGCCGCGAGGTGACGTGTCATGTGGATCACCGCTGCCTTACTGGCAGAGTAGGCATAAACAGGCATTGTCGGGTTAGCCAGGCCGTTGATGGATGAGATATTAATCACCCTGGCCGGGTCTTCATGCGTTCCTGCTGCCCGCAAGGCTGGTAATAATTGCTGTGTCAAAAAGAAGATGGATTTGACATTCAGATCCATCACCTTGTCCCAACCAGACTCGGGGTACTCATCAATGGGAGCGCCCCAACTTGCACCTGCATTGTTTACCAGGATGTGAATTTGCGATTCTTTCGCCTTTATTGCACCTGCAAAAGCCTTTACGCCATCCATTGTCGAGAGATCGGACTGAATAGCGACACATTCTCCAATTTCGGAAAACGCTTTGGCGGTAGCCTGCAACTCATCGAGTTTGCGTGATGTAATGTAGGTCTTGACACCGCTCTCAAGATAGCCACGTGCAATCATTGCACCGATACCCCGGGAGCCCCCGGTGACAACGGCAACTTTGCCGGTCAGTGAAAAAAGATTTTCCAACATATTCTTCCAGTTAAATTATTTGAATGGCCGGTCAGCCTCTCGACCGGTTCCCGGTCTCACCTTATCCTGCCCTCCACCCCTTTGCGGACATCTCGGCGATTGCTCCTGCATAGCTCACGACAATGGCTGATTGTTGGTGATCTGTTTCACCAGCGGAAATCATCATCATCTTCCGCAGTCCGTTTCCAGAAGTCGCTGGTTTTGTTGCCGCCAAAAAACATTTCCACCCTCAGGCGAATGCCGAGATTTGCCTCGAAGTCATATTGATCTTCGAAAGATACCTGGGGAACAATTTCATAGTAAAGCCATTCACGGCTGGTTCTCTTGCGAAACCGCAGGGCCAGCGTGTATTTATCCACATGGTTGTCCGGTTCAGTATGGAAGATGGTGGAGAAATCATATTGGAGACCCGCGGTGTAAGTAAGCTTCTGTGACAGCACGCTGCTTAGCCGGGTGCGGTAACCTTTTTCATCACTTTCTTCCCCGCGCCAGCGACCGTAAACCGTCTGACGAAAGAAGAACCGGTCACTCAACACGAAGTTCAGATCCAAACGTGAGCCGATATCCCAATAATTGTTGGTCTGCCAGCGGAATGTCTGTGTAAAGCGCATGGACGAGTTGTCACCCATGGCCGTTCGGTAGCGGAAACGGGGGCCGACAAAACCTGCAAAATCGTTGAATTTGACACCGGCGGTGAGACTCATATTCCATTTGACCGAATCTTTCAGGAAAAACTGCAGACCAACAATGGATTCATCGTCGTCTTCATCACCAGCGTCGCCTGAATCTTCATTGTTTTCGTCGGCTCCGGCAATAAAACTCACCCGACCGCCCGTGCTTGGCAGACGGATCTTCACCGAAGCCCTAAACTTGAATTTGGAACCCTGTTCCTGGCGGTAATAATACTCCGGACGAATACGAAATTGAGTGCTGGTGGACTCTGCCAGGTTATTAGGGTCATCGAAGAAGCCATCAACCCATTGGGAGGCCCGCAGCACCTGGCTGTCTACCAACTCCTTGTTCCTGTCCAGTTTGGATTCGGAGGTCTCGGCGGAGGAACTCTCATCTGTGCGACCTTCGGAACTCTTGTCTTCCGATTCGAAGCCATCGGTGTTGACAGGTGCAGCCTTCGATTCCTCATTGTCCTGGTTGGCGGGGGCCGCGGACGTTTCCGGCGACGAAGCCGACAGCGCCATCGGCGAGATCAGCAAGCCTGCCAGCAGCATTGCGTATACCAGGAATAACTTCCCGGAGAAATTACGCATCCTCATTCAACGCCCCCATCGCCATCCTTTTCCTTTTCAGATTTCTTTTTCCCACCCAATAACCCTTTGAGCAGGGAAGATGCTGCATCTGTCTCCTCACCCGTGGTTCCTTTAGTGCTGTCAGTGTCGGAGCCTTCCTTTCCGCCTAACAATTTTCCGATGTACTCGTCGGCCTTCTGATTAATCTTTTCCTTTTGCGACTCGGCAAGGGCTGCTACCAGATCCACCCTGATGTCCGGATCATAAAGGTTGCCACTAAGCTTGACCGGGATTGGCACACCGCTCAATTCACCAAGACTGTCTCCCAGGTCACCCAGCAGCACGGGTTTCAGGACATAATCAATGGATTCTTTGACCAGGTTGAAGTCGCCTTCACCTGTCGCCATTAACAACGGTGACTGCATCAGGAAATCGTCACTGGTTAATATGCCACGGTCGAAAACCCCACTCATGGTAAGTTCTGCAAATTCAGTTTTCTGGTCCTTCCCGGATTCACTGACCAATTCTGATTGCTTGCCCAGCGCGGTCTTGACGGCAGAGATGGTCTTAGTAACGTCGATACCCACAATCGCACCATTGAGAACACTCATGCCAATATCACCTGACAGTGCCTCAACAATTGAACGTGAGTTGGTCAAATCGGTAGTGATCTCAAGGAAAAAGTCTCCGGTACCCTGCAGACGGGCAGCGCCGGTCAGGTCATTCAACAGATCTTCGGTTTGCACACTTGTCAGCCCGTGACTTGCTGTCAGCAGGGGTCGGGAACCACTGGCGTCAATCTTGATGTCACCCTCGTGCTTCCCGCCATAAAAGTCGGCAACTACCGGAGAAAACCGCACAGAACTGCCGTTGCTGCTCATCTTCAAGCGCACATTTGTGGCGGTCATACCCCCTGCAATCAAATCTGTGATTTTAAAATCACCACCACCCGTGAAACCACGAAAAGTATCGACAGACAAGTCTGACTCTTCCGCCCCCGAACCTGAAGACGACCGGAGGACCGACTCATAGTCATCAAGATTCAAGCGGTCAATCAGGAAATCAAATGCCAGGTCAGGATTGTCAAAATTTACAACCTTGAGATTACCCCTGAATATTGACTCATCAAAATTGACAATCAAGTTCTGCATATCAGCGCTATCGAGTGAACCTGCAAACCTCATATCAGCCCGCAGACGTGTCAACGCCTCACTGTTCTTCGTTGACGGCACCTCCATCCCCAGGGAACTCATAAACGATTTGGGATTAAACTCGGCCACTTTAAGCTGACCCGTGAATTGTGGATTCGCCCTGATCGATGACACCGTAAGATCACCACTGACCATGACCTCATAAAGCTGTAACACGAAACCGGAAAGGACTGCCTGGTTCGTTGATAAATCGATGTCCGCATTCGCGTTGATGGTTGCATCCAGGTTTAAGCTATCTTCGCCTGACCCCTGATAACCTTTAAAAGCAAGTTTAAGTCCATTAATCCCGAATCGTTTTCCATCGGCTGAAGACTGGACCTGACCGCCAAAATCAACATCACCAGCCACCTGGTGCTGCGGCAGGTTCATCGAAAAACCGCCCTTCAGACCAAATGGCCTGCCAAGCTTGATATTGGTTGCCTTTAAGTCAAACTCTTTCAGCTCCGTTGTTTGATCAACATCGTCCAGGGTAACTCGCGCGTTGGTGATCTCAATTCCTGACATTTCAAAGGAATCAATACCTCGTCCACTGCCGGATGACGCGGTATCTCCACCTGCGCGGGCGCTCGTAAGGTCTTCCCAATTGTTCTTTCCGTCCGCTTTTCGGCTTAGGTAGATCGACACGTCATTCATACTGACTTCGCCAATCTGCACTTCCCGTTTCAGTAATGGCAAAAACTTCACTGATATTCCAGCTTCACCAATATCAAGCATAGGCTGACCATCAAATTCCTCGGGGTTACCCAATGTGACATCATTGAGTTCAAGGCCGATTGATGGAAATACGCTCCACTTTATGTCACCTTCGATGGTCAACTCCCTACCGGTCTTTTTCGAAACTGCGGCGCTTATTTCTTCCTTGTAGTCGTTGGGGTCAATCACCATGGGCAACACAAAGGTGACGATAACAAGAAGAACAACGACGACACCGAGCAGTGCCAATATCCACTTCAAAAACTTTTTCATGAGGTCAATCCCTAACAAACAATAGGTTCAATTCTAATCGAATATGCCTTGCCAGGTGGCACAAATCATTTACCCTTAGACCCATGAAACCTGAATCCTCACATATCATCATTAAGAAAATGCTGACCACCACCCCGCCGGCATTTTCCGATGCCGATGCGATGACCGTTGCAGCCAAATTCTACGGGATAAAAGGAACTGTCCACCCACTGGTGAGTGAGCGTGATCAGAACTTCCGGCTGAGTACACAAAGCGGCATTCGCTATATGCTAAAAATATCGAATCAAGCGGAGCAACTCGAGGTTGTTGATTTTCAGAACCAGGCCTTACGCCATGTCGCAAACAGGGATGCTTCAATACCGCTGCCACGGGTTATTCCCACTCTCGATGGACAACTGCATTGCTGTGCGGAGCATTCCGGGGAGCGTTATTTCGTGCGTGTATTGAGCTGGTTGGATGGTTCGGTTTTACACGACTCGACTGCGAACCCGAATCTCGCCAGGCGACTGGGCCGGTTGCTGGCACGATTTGATGTAGCCTTACAGGGTTTTGACCATCCGGGCTCAAACCCGCCTTCACTTTGGGACATGAAACGGGCAGCAGGCCTTGCTGACCTGATGGTTCATATCGAAGACCCGGGTCTCAGAAGGATCATCAGTCAAACCCTGGACAAGTTTGTCTCAGAGACGAAGGTGGTACTCGATACACTGCGGACACAGGTGATTCACAATGATATGAACCCTGGCAATGTGCTGATGAGAAAAGCGCAACCGGACAGGATAAGCGGCCTCATCGACTTTGGCGATATGACAAGGTCACCGTTGATCATCGACTTGGCAGTGGCTGCCGCCTATCAACTCAGTGAAGGTAACGACCCCCTGGCAGGCGCCCTGCCGATGATCGCCGGTTATCATGCCGTCGCGCCATTACAAAACGAGGAAATGGAGTTGCTTGTCGACCTGATCCGGACCCGCCTGATCACAAGTCTTTTGATCGGCTCCTACCGGTCCATACTGTTTCCGGAAAACCGTGAATATCTGCTGATCAGCCATCAATCAGCAAAAAACTTCCTGATAAACCTGCACCGGCTGCCGGATGGTGAAGCACTCGCACGAATTCGCGAGGCGTGTCCATCTGCCTGAATGAAACCCGCCATGAGCAATATGAAACAAACAGACCCCGATCGCTTGCAAACCCTGTTGCAGCGTCGTCAACGCCTGATGGGCAATGCCTATCGATTGTTTTACGAGCAACCGGTTCATATTGTTTCCGGTAAAGGTGTGTGGCTGTACGATTCGGACGGTACAAAGTACCTGGATGTTTACAACAATGTCCCTCACGTCGGACATTGTCACCCGCAGGTCGTTGAAGCGATCTGCAAACAGGCTCATACCCTCAACACACATACCCGCTACCTGCATGAACTGGTGCTCGAATATGCCGAGAGGCTGACCAACAGGTTTCCCGATGGCCTCGATATTGCCATGTTCGCCTGTACCGGCACGGAAGCCAATGAACTGGCACTGAGGCTGGCCCGCGCCAAAACCGGCGCAAGCGGCATGATTGTCACTGACAATGCCTACCACGGAAATTCATGGGCCATCGCACAGATTACGACTACCTATGAAACCAGTGAAAAACGTGCTGAAAATATCGTCACTGTGCCAACGCCGGACAGTTTTCGCGGTTTGTATGCTGATGAAGATCAGGCGGCCGACAAATATGCTGCACATTTGCAAACAGCCATAGAAACCCTGGCTCAAAGAGGGTTGAGACCGGCAGCTTTTATCGTCGACACCATCTTTTCAAATGAGGGTTTGCCCAAGGTGCCCGAAGGATACCTGGCAAAAGCCGTTGCTATCGTGCGCAAGGCAGGCGGCCTGTTTATCGCCGATGAAGTGCAACCGGGTTTCGGGCGACTGGGAACTGATTTCTGGGGTTTCGCAAGCCAGGGTGTAAAACCTGATATCGCGACCATGGGCAAACCCATGGGCAATGGGTACCCGATATCGGCCGTGGTCACTTCAGCCCCGGTTATTGATGCCTTTCACAAACACTCGCACTATTTCAATACGTTTGGCGGCTCCCCTGTTGCCTGTGCCGCAGCGCTTGCTGTTCTTGATGTGATTGAGCAGCAGGATCTACAAGCGAAGGCACTGGAAACAGGCAACTACTTAACCGAAGGTTTAAAGGATTTAGCGACAAATAATACACTTATCGGAGACATTCGCGGCAGCGGGTTATTTATCGGCATTGACCTGGTTCGTGACCAGACAAGTCGTGAGCCGGCCACCGCGGAAACCGGGAAGGCCGTTAACAGGCTCAGGCAGCTGGGTGTCCTGATCGGCTCAACCGGTCAATATGACAATATTCTGAAAATCCGGCCGCCGATGGTTTTCTCAAAGAGTAACGCCGAACTTTTACTGGAGAAACTCGGCACTGCCCTCAATGAAACGAGAAGCGCAAATGACCGGCTTTGAAGACCTGGAACCCGGGTCCGGACTTCAAGGGGAGTATTTCCTTTCGATCAATCGCCGGTAATCGGCTTTAAATGCCTGCTCAGTTTTCCAGGATTTGTCGTCGAGCTCCTGGTAGGGCATGCGGTATGCGGTGAAAGTGAACTGCTTTTCATCAAAGCTAAGAACACCCCGGGAATAGTGGTAATACGGATCGTATAACTCCTTTTGAGGGCCTGATTTGTGCATATGATATCTCCACGAACAAACTGAACAAAATCGGTTCGTGGGTATATTGATTTTTATTTGCAGACTTTTGCTAATAAACCGGCGAATTGATCATGCTCAGTGAACACATTATTTAGTATACGCGCTGGTTTGAAGTTTTGCTGCCCAAAACGGATAACTTGAATGTATTTGGCAGCTAAAATGTAATTTAAGTAGCTTGCAGGCCGTAACTACTGAATTTATCCAGCACTTTGTCCATTTCATCATCTGTCAGGATTTCAGCATCACCAATTGTCAGAATGCGGCCATACACACTCGCCAGGTGTTCGACCTCCACCGCCAGGGCCAGTGCACGTGGCAGGTCTTTTTCGAAACAGGTCAGGCCATGGTGAGCCATCAGGCAGGCTTTGCGGTCCTGCAGCGCTTTGATGACGGCCTCTGAAAGCTCCGGCGTACCAAAAGTGGCGTAATCTGCACAGCGGATATCCCTGCCGCCGGCAATCGCAACCATGTAATGAAATGCAGGGATGCCCTTGTTCAGACAAGCAAGGGCTGAGCAACTGACAGGATGTGCATGCAATACCGCGTTGGCCTCGGGACGGTTCTGATATATTGCTGCGTGGAAACGCCACTCGCTTGAGGGTTTGCGTGCACCCCGGGGGTTGCCATCAAAATCCATCCAGACGATGTCAGCGGTAGATAAACCGGCATAATCCATACCCGAAGGTGTAATCATAAACCCATCTTCACATCGTGCACTCAGGTTGCCGGAGGTCCCCTGGTTCAAGCCACTGGCGTTCATTGCCAGGGCCGTCTCGATCAATTGCTGTCTCAGCACTTGTGTCATTTTAGTGTCGTGTCCTTTGTTCAGGATAAAGACCGAGCAAACCGGCTTCACTGGCTTCACAAACGCCTCGCTCAGTGAACAGACCTGTCACCAGGCGCGCCGGTGTGACATCAAAGGCATAATTGCAGGCCGTGACACCGTCAGGGGTGATCTGCACGGTCTCAACAAGACCGGCCGAATTTTTACCCGGTACATGGGTCACCTCATACGCATCTCTTTGTTCAATGGGTATGCCTTTTACCCCATCATCCATCTGCCAGTCGATTGTCGGTCCCGGCAATGCCACATAGAACGGTACATTGTTGTCAAATGCCGCTAACGCCTTCAAATAAGTGCCTATCTTGTTACAAACATCGCCATTGCGTGCAGTACGATCGGTGCCGGTAATACACATATCCACCTGTCCGTGCTGCATCAGGTGGCCACCGGCGTTATCGACAATGACGTCATGCGGAATTCCGTGGGACTGTAATTCCCAGGCGGTCAAGGCAGCGCCCTGGTTACGCGGGCGTGTTTCATCCACCCATACATGCACCGGAATACCGTCATCATATGCCTGGTAAATGGCGGACAGCGCCGTGCCCCAGTCAACCGTGGCCAGCCAGCCTGCATTGCAGTGTGTCAGGATGTGAAAAGCATCGGCCCCGGCAGGTTTTTGCTGCCAGAGGTTTCGAATAACTCCGAGCGCATGACGGCCGATCGCGTGATTGATCGCAACATCTTCATCACAGATTTCGGCAGCCATGGCATAGGCCTTTTCAGGCCTGTCGCGGGCCGGCAGCTTTGCCAGTGCCGGTTTCATACGGGCCAAAGCCCAGCGCAGATTCACTGCCGTGGGCCGTGTCGCCAGCAAGGTTTCAGCCGAACTATTCAGATTGTCGTCGGAAGCGTCTTCGCGCATTGCAAGGGCCAGTCCATAGGCGGCAGTTGCCCCGATCAAAGGTGCACCACGCACCCTCATGACACTGATGGCCTCTGCAGCACCCTGCATGGTGGTTAGTGTTTTGATAACAAACTCATGCGGCAGGCGGGTTTGATCAATGATGTCCGCCGCCCAACCGTTGTCATTCAGCCAAATTGAGCGGTAAGGCAAGTTATTAACTTTCATTTTTCAACCATCAAAATATGCGGAGTTGAGATCGTAGCACCTTGTAATCGGTAATTCTCCAAAAACGCTTAAATGGGTCGCGTCTGGGTCACACAGCTTTCGGGTCGACGGTTTTGGCCTGCCTGTGAAGCCATGGAAAATCTTCTGAGTGGATATGACCGCATACGCCTGATCTGGCCCGTTTGTGTTGCACTGGTGAAAATTGTGCTAGTCTTCATTCTCGCACCGGACACGGGTACCTTGCTTGTCCCCCAAGCTTAAGATAGCCACGGATGACATAAAAATATGTACATGGCGTGTCCGGTGCGAACCCCTTAAACTACCTGATAGTCTTTTCAGGTAGCTGAACCCATGAGTCTCGTTTCACACTTGAAGTGCATCCGCTGCGGCACCGAATATCCGTCGGACATGGTTATGAATCTTTGCCCCCTGGACGACAGTCCGGTCGAAATCATAATGGATCTGGAACGCCTGGCGACTGAACAAGCTGAGCTGTCCTGGTACCGGCCTGAGCGCAAGGATATGTGGCGTTTTGGCGGCCTGTTGCCACTGGATATCAATCATCCGGATGACCGGTCACATATTTTCAACCTGGGCGAAGGCAACACCCCTCTTCTGGATTACCGCGATCACCCGCTGGCAGAAAAACACGGTTTCACGCTGCTGGTAAAAGATGAAGGCAAGGCACACCCCGGATATGGCGCCAACCCGACCCAGAGCTTCAAGGATCGCGGTATGGCCATGACCATTTCCATGGCCCACAAAGCCGGTATCATGAAACTGGCTGTTCCAACCCAGGGCAATGCGGGCGATTCAATGTGCGAGTACGCAAATGCCGCAGGTATGGAGGCCGTTACCGCCATGCCGGACAATACCCCTATGCCCATACTCGGCCGCGTTGCGGCATTGGCCAGCCAGTCAGAAAGATTCAAGCTTGAACTGGTCACCGGCACGATCCGTGAGGCGGGGGCGCTGCTGAAAGAAAAATGGCTGGATAAAGGGTATTTCAGCGTGGCCACATTTCAGGAACCGGGTTGGCGTATCGACGGCAAGAAAACGCTAGGACTGGAATTGGCAGAACCCAGGCAAGCAGGAACCCCCTGGAGCTTGCCGGATGTCGTGATTTACCCCACCGGCGGCGGTACCGGGGTATTGGGAATGTGGAAAGCATGGAATGAACTGGAAGCCCTGGGCCTGATCGATGACTTCCGCCCAAAAATGATCTGTGTGCAAAGCGAGAGCACCCAACCACTCGTGAGAGCTTTTAAGAGCGACGCCACCGAGGTCGCACCCGTGGAACCGGGTGAAACGCTGGCCTATGGCGTCAACGTACCGGGTGGTGTGGGTCATTTTAAAGTGCTTTCAATTATCCGGGAGTCCGGTGGTGCGGCCATCGCAGTTAGCGAAGATGACATCAACACCGCACTCAGCACCGTTTGGAAAACCAAGGGCTGGTGGGTATGCCCCGAAGGCGCAGCCTGCCTCGCCGCTATACCACGCTTGCTTGAGGACGGCTTGATTCAACCCGGCAACAGGGTCGTGGCATTCAATACAGGCTCGCTGGAAAAGTATCTGCCTGATCTGCGGCACTTGCTCTAAGACAATAACGATGACAGAAATCTCCTCTTCCACCAACGTGCTCCTGCGCTTACTGCGATACGCGCGTAATTACCGCAACCGCATCTGGCTGGCTTCACTTTGCTCAGTATTGAACAAGCTGTTTGATGTGATGCCCGAAATTCTGATCGGAATGGCCATCGATGTGGTCGTACGACAGGATCAATCGTTCCTGGCTGACTTCGGTATTCTCGAACCGTTTAACCAAATGTTATTCCTGGGTGGTTTGACCATTGCGGTCTGGGCCTTTGAGTCTCTTTTCCAGTTCTTTCTGCAGATTTTGTGGCGCAATCTTTCACAAAGCCTGCAACATGACCTGAGACTGGATGCCTACGGCCATGTGCAGAACCTGGACATGGCCTGGTTCGAAGACTCCTCCACCGGCGGGCTGGTGGCCATCCTGAATGACGACGTCAATCAACTGGAGCGCTTTCTCGATGGCGGAGCCAACGCCCTGATCCAGGTCGCCACTTCGGTTATCGCCGTTGGCGCCGTATTTTTCTATGTGTCTCCGCCAATCGCCCTGATGGCCTTCACACCTGTTCCGGTCATCCTGCTCGGAGCGTTCTGGTTCCAGCGTAAAGCTCAGCCGCTTTATGCAAATGTGCGTGAAAAGGTCGGCTCACTCAGCACCCGCCTGGCCAACAACTTAGCCGGCATCGCCACCATCAAGAGCTTTACCCGCGAAAAGTATGAACTTTCGATGCTGGAGGAGGAAAGCAGCGCCTATGTAGCCGCCAATCGCAGCGCCATCCGTATCAGTTCTGCGTTCATCCCGATCATACGCATGGCCATCCTCGTGGGTTTTGTGGCCACGCTGATCTATGGCGGCAAACTGACACTCGATGGACAGTTGAACGCAGGTGCCTACAGCGTACTGGTGTTTTTGACACAAAGATTGTTGTGGCCCCTGACCCGTCTGGCAGAAACCGTGGACCTGTTTGAAAGGGCGATGGCATCCACCCGCCGCATTCTTAACCTGATCGAGGTGCCGATCGGTACCCACAGTGGTTCCAGGGCACTACCCCTTGAAAAGGTTCAAGGTGAACTGAAGTTTGAGAACGTCAACTTCGCCTACCCCAATGGCGCCGAGGTGTTGCGCGATATCAATATAATCATCGCTCCCGGTGAAACTGTCGCGGTGGTTGGTCAGACCGGCTCCGGCAAAAGTACCCTGATGAAACTGCTGTTACGTTTTTATACGCCTGCCAGTGGCTGTATCAAACTCGACGGCACCGATCTGACCGAGCTTAAGATACCCGATCTCCGCAGAGCATTTGGACTGGTCAGCCAGGACGTATTCCTGTTTCACGGCACGGTGGCAGAGAATATTGCCTATGGCCGCCCGGGTGCGGACCAGGCTGACATCGAGGCGGCAGCCAAAGCGGCCGAGGCACACGAGTTCATCCTGCAACTACCCCAGGCTTACAACACCATCGTCGGCGAACGCGGTCAAAAATTGTCCGGTGGCCAAAGACAACGTGTTTCCATTGCCCGGGCGGTTCTCAAAGATCCACCGGTATTGATACTGGATGAGGCGACTTCCGCCGTGGACAATGAAACCGAAGCGGCCATCCAGCGTTCCATGCAGGTCATCACCCGCGGCAGGACCACACTGGTCGTTGCTCATCGCTTGTCAACCATCGTTGCTGCCCACCGGATTTACGTCCTTGAACAGGGCCGTGTCATTGAAGTGGGTAGCCACAAGGAACTGCTTGCAGAAGACGGGCTTTACGCAGGTCTATGGAAGGTTCAGGCCGGAGAGGGCGCCTGGAGCGGTCATTAAGGTCCGGAACTTGCTTCGCGCCAGTCCCGTCGGTACATTCTAATGCTGATGACCACCCGGTCCATGCACGTGGCGGTGCTCAAGTTCCTCTTTGCTGGCCTCCCGGATGTCAGCAATTTCCACATCAAATGTCAGTTGCTGACCCGCCAGCGGATGATTGCCGTCTACATCAACATTAAAACGGCCGACTTTAAGGACCGTCACCTGGACCTGGCCCTTGTTGGTCTGTAAATTGAGAATCTGCCCGACTGAAATTTTCCCAATGCCTTTCAGACGTTTTAGCGGAACCCGTTGAATGTTGTTTTCGTTGCGTACACCATAAGCCTCCTCAGGCTCCAGTGCTGCAGTGAAACTATCCTTGATCGCGTGCCCTTCCATTGCTTTCTCAAGCCCGGTAACAATGTTGTTGGCCCCATGCAGATAAGTGATGGGATCGCCATCGCGTGAGGACTCCATCTGTTCACCTTCAGCATTTGTGAGCGTGTAATGAAAGGTTACAACCTTGTCTTTTTCAGCAATCATATATTTCTCAGTATCGGGTCAAGGCCATTGAAGCCTGCAAAACCAGCATTATAACCTCCGCCTGCTTTTGCAAACAGTAGCTGCGTCTTTGTCATTTGTGCGTTATGGTTTATGCGTGGATAAGCCACATACTTCAGTACCACGAAATCAATTACAGGCGGATGCAATGCGAAAATTTGGACCTATTTCACTGCTGACTCTTTTCACTGCCACCGCATTGGCACAGATGCCCGTAGATGAAGAGAAAACCGTCATCAATCCGATTGTCGAAAACCCGCTTCAAGTGGAGATCACCGAATGGCCTGTTCCATGGAAGGACACCCGCCCGCGCGATCCTGATGTCGCACCCAATGGTGTCATCTGGCTGGTTGGCCAGGGTGGTGATTATGCCGCGCGATTTGATCCTGCGAGTGGAGAATTCAGACGCAAGGATTTGCCACCCGGCACCGGACCTCACAACCTGATCATCGATTGGGACGGCTTTTTGTGGATAGCAGGAAACCGGCAGGCTTTTATCGGCCGCATGAATTATGTCACCGGCGAGTTGACCCGCTTCAACCTGCCCGACGACACCGCACGCGACCCGCACACCCTGGTATTCTCAGGCAGGGATGAAATATGGTTCACCATGCAGTGGAGCAATTTCGTCGGCCGTCTGAATAAGAAGAGCGGCCAGGTTGACCTGATCCCGATGCAGACAGAACAGGCACGGCCTTACGGGATCAAGATGGATTCGAAAGGGCATCCATGGATTGCACTGTTGGGTACCAATGCACTGGCCACTGTTGACCCTGCCACCATGACGTTAGAGCTTATCTATCTGCCACGCGAAAGAGCCCGCTTACGCAGGCTGGCCATTACAGCTGACGATGCCGTCTGGTACACCGATTACAGCGAGGGCTATATCGGTCGCTACAACCCCGAAACCGGTGAATTCACCGAATGGAAAACTCCCAGCGACAGATCCGGCCCCTATGCCATGGCGGCGGATGCAGATGGCAGGATCTGGTTTGTTGAAACCTGGCCTGAGACCAATCTCCTGGTGGGTTTTGACCCGCAGGCGGGAACCTTTTTCAGTGTTACTCCTATTCCAAGCGGTGCCGGCTCCGTTCGCCATATGGTCTACGATCCAAAGCGCAACAGTTTGTGGTTTGGAACGGATACCAATAACCTGGCGCAGGCAGTGTTGCCCTGAAACCGGGCAGATAAAAAAAGGCCCGAACGTTGAAGCCCGGGCCTAACTAACTCCATAATCGGGTATGGAGTCTGCTCTTGGTTACTGCAGCCTATAACTACTTGAGACCCACATCAAGCCGAAGCGGTGGTGTCCACTCGACTGATTTGGATTCAACTTCAGCTGGCATTTCGATCAACCGTTCGCCGCCATCAAACGGGTCTGCGGACCAGCCGAGCGCCTGCCAATCGATATGCGTACTTGCATGGCAATCACCACAATTGGTATCCATGCCCAATGCATCTTCTTTCGGTGCAATTTCATGGTTGACAGAAAGCAGCATGGTGGTTGGCTCAAAAGCGTGCGTACCGCTGACGTCCTGGCCGGTATAGGCCGCGCCGTCTTCAATCGCAAGTGCCCAATTGTATTTGCCCCAATAAGGATTCGGTCCACCCAGCAATCCGAAGAGATGCGGAACAAGGACGGTCTTGGTAATCGGGTCAACCGGTTGGTTGCCAATCATTTCTTTAAACGGATAGATCATGGCATTAGGATCGGTCCAGTCACCCTCAGGTGAACCCAGATCAATCGGTAAAGAATCGTACTTGTCGCTAACGCCAATGACCGGGCGCTTCCAGTTACCGTTTGAATAACGGAGCGTCGGTTTGACATTGAGTGACCAGACGAAAGTACCTTTCTTCTTGTCATAGGTCGGACGACCGGTAACCGGATCAACAGGGATCGGATCTACATCCTGTCCTGCATCAGACCAGTACCATTCGGTCTTGGTAGAAATCTTACGTGCAATCGCTGGAATATGGCAGACCTGGCAGGCCAGGTTGTCATGCCAACCCTCGACGAACAGGGGTTCAACAGAGCTACCGGCATGAATCGGGTCGCGCTTGCCATGGCAATCAGTGCACTGTCTCATTTCGCCTTCGTTGACTGAATGCAATGACATACCTGCGATACCGTGATTAACATCGCCGGTCACCGGGTCATGATTTGCAGCATGACATGCAACACATGACAGGTTTCCACCGTCAGTGCCCATATGTACGTCGTATTGGCGTGTCGTGGCAATCATGTCGCTTGACAGGTCACCGTGCTTGACATTGTCACCGCCGCCAGCGTGTGAGTGGCAGCTGATGCAGGCTTTACGGGTTGGCTCTTTACCAACTGTAATGCTGCGGGCAACAACTTCAAGATCAACGGATGCAAGAGGCAAACCAGCTGCCTTGGGGTCTTTCTTGTAAGTACCGGACTGATCATGACACACCAGGCAATCTACATTTTCAGGATTGCTAAAATCATAGTTCTTGTCCTTGTAACCATAACCGGCGTGGCACTGTGTGCAGCGTGGCTCGTTGGTCGGAATCGCGACACAGAAGTTATTGATCAGATCATTCTTGCCGTGAGACTGCCCTTCAAGTCCGACTATGCGATCAGATAAGCCCTCCCACTTGAAATGGCCGGTATCGATCATTTGCAGACCTTCGCTCTCATGGCACATCAGGCAAGACGTTGTGCCCTCGTACTCACGCATGCTGAAGAACAGATCATGGATATCACATTGGGTTGCTTCAGCGTATTCAATAAAATCACTAACAGTGACGAGTTTGTTTTTCTCGAAGCCGCTGGTGTCTCTGGCTTTAGCCATGCCCAGTGTAGGGAATAGCATTAAGCAGATGGTAAGTACTAGCGCGTTGAACAGAACCGCACGCCATGCGGCCATGGGTTTGACTTTCATTTCTATCTCCTCGTGTTAAAGGACGCAAATTCCATTACGTCGCGCGAAGGATAACCACTACAAACTTAACCTAAGCTTAAGAACTTCTTAAGCTTAGGTTAAGGTTCGCTGGAGCAATATTCTCAAGTGAAATTCAGGAGTATTGGTCTCCTCGTGTGCAGCTACCGGCCCCGGTCGGAAAACTGTAAATGGAGTGGGTGCCGTGCCACGCGCGGCACCCTTTTTTTGCACGGAGCAGACTGTTTTTAGCCTGATTTCAAATCCTTTAACCAGGACATTCTTATTACCGGAGCGATTACATGGCCGGTATTACACCGAAGCCATTTTTGATCAATCAGATTGACCGGACTCAATTGCCTTGAGTACTTCACGGGTTAAGTCCCAACGATTAAAGCCCTGCTTGCCAAAGTCGAGACCACGCCGCACGATAACCACATTATGTGAGGGTACGACTATGACGAATTGTCCACGGTTACCCGCAGTCGAGTAGGCTGATTTTGGTACGTCATCACGATCGTCAGGCACCAGCCAGAACTGTGCACCATACATATTGCCAAGTTGGGCGGTAGCGGGTGCGGGCGTACGTTCAAACGCTATCCATTCCTCAGATATCAATCGCTCGCCATGCCATCTGCCATCTTGTTGATAGAGCAGACCAAAGCGCGCCAGGTCACGGGCATTGGTGTAAACCTGGCTACTGAAAATGAAGTCACCAAAGCGATCCGTGCTGACCAGCGTGTTGCGCATGCCAATTCGATCGAGCAAAGCCTCGCGCGGGAACGTGGTATAGGCATCACCAAGTGCAAGCTTCATCGCGTAAACAGCGAGGAGGGTGTCATAGTTCTCGTAATCCCAGGTGGTACCCGGCTCGCGAATCTGAGCACGGCTGCGGGCACCATCAACAGAGCTGGCTCCAGCCCAGTAGGCAAGACCGGAGCCAGTGGCATATTCCATCCCGAAACTGTCGACAGGATACAGACCGCTGGACATATTCAGGACATGGCGCAGGGTGATATCTTTACGGGAGTCATCGTCCGGGTTTCCGACATCGGGAAGCCATTCAATCCCAAGTGGGGCATCAAGCTCAAGACGGCCCTCGTCTACCAGCATGCCGATCAGGGTTGAGGCGATACTTTTCGCCGTCGACCAGGTGCGGGTGCGTGTATTCATGTCAACACCATCGGCATAACGCTCGTGAATAATCTCACCCTTGTGCAGGACAATCAGGCTCAACGTGACCTGCTCGGGTGATTCACGTTCGAATGCCCAATCGGACGCGGCCTTGAGCGCCGCCGGGTCAATTCCGGCAGGCAGTGGTTTGTCTTCGACCAAATCACCATTCGGCCAGGGAATCAATGCCGGGTCACCGGCAGGGTATGGCAAATCCAGCACAGGCAGCGATTCAATATCGGAAAAGTCCTGGTCCGGTGCCATGACAACACAACCGATTCCCTCGCGAAATGCTGCGTGCATCACTTGACCTGACAGCGGCCCGCCGATCGCAACAGCTTTCAATTCCTTGTTGATAATGTATTCACCCCCATCGACCGTACCAACAGGGTCAGACAAATAGGCGAGCTCCTGGCTGAACACCTGCTTGAGTGTGCGGCCCGATGTGAATAAGCCATTGCACATCAATACTGCCTGTACTCCATTTCGAATCATGGTGCGGTTGGCCGAAAAATAATCGAAACCATCAGCCTGGGAGACGCAACTAAACAACAGAACAAACGGTAAAACGAATCCTTTATACATAAGGTCCCCTGGTTTGATGCCAAACGGGTAGATGAAGAGAACGATTATTATCGAATTTGAACCATGATGTGTCTACACTCGACCTGCAGGATTTTTGGCACCTGCCTAATTGCACCAACAAAGCGGGTGCAACAACCAACAGAGTGAACCTATGAAGCTGATGACCCGAGTCCTGAATGTATCGATACTGCTTGCCTTGATTCTTCTGGCTTCCTGCTCGCGTGAACCCGACCAGGCAGCACTTCCGATGTACGGCAGCCTGGCCGACCGGGCACAAAACATTACAATTATTCGCGACGATTTTGGTGTGCCGCATATCTATGCCAAAACGGATGCAGATGCCGTGTTTGGTTTGCTCTATGCGCAGGCGGAGGATGATTTCAACCGCATTGAACGCAATTACGTTTGGGCCATCGGCCGGCTTGCGGAGATAGAGGGGGAGAAAGCCATTTTCAGTGATCTGCGCGCCCGGCTGTTTATGACCACGGACGAGGCAAAAGCGGCCTACGAAAGCGCACCGGACTGGTTGAAGAAATTGTGTGATGCCTGGGCTGACGGACTGAACTATTACCTGGAAACCCATGCTGATGTAAAACCAAGGCTACTGACCCGTTTCGAGCCCTGGATGCCCATGTTTTTCTCGGAGGGATCGATCGGCGGTGATATTGAGCAGATTCCGCTGGACGGCATAGAGGCATTCTATGGTGAGAATCGTTCACTTGAGAGCCTTGCTGCAACACAGACCGTGATGGGTGACCTCCGGGAGCCCACAGGTTCCAATGGATTTGCCATCGCCGGAAAACTGACAAGGTCCGGAGACGCCATGTTATTGATCAATCCCCACACATCATTCTACTTTCGCGGTGAGGTGCACGTGGTCAGTGAGGAAGGTTTGAATGCCTATGGCGCCGTCACCTGGGGACAGTTTTTTGTCTACCAGGGTTTCAACGAGAATACCGGCTGGATGCACACCTCAACCTATGTTGACTTCATCGACGAGTATATCGAAGACATTTCACGGAACGATGGAAAATTGAGCTACCGCTATGGTGATGAACAACTTCCGGTCGAAGTTTCCGAAGTGAAACTTAAATATAAAGACGGCGATAACATGTCAGAGCGCAGCTTCGAGGTCTATCACACCCGTCACGGCCCGGTAACCCATATGCTTGATGGCAAGTGGGTGGCAACAAAGATCAACTGGGACCCGGTCAACGCTTTGCGACAATCCTATATTCGAACCAAACAGAGTGATCATGACGGTTTCCGTGAAATGATGGATATCCGGACCAATTCTTCCAACAATACGGTCTACGCCGACAGCCAGGGCAATATTGCCTACTACCATGGTAATTTCGTGCCCCGGCGCGATTCACAGTTTGATTTCTCACAACCGGTCGATGGCAGTAACCCGGCGACTGACTGGCAGGGACTGCATACGGTTGATGAAACCATCACCCTGTTGAACCCTGAAAACGGCTGGCTACAGAATTGCAACTCGACCCCGTTCACGGTGTCGGCCGAATTCAGCCCTAAACGTGAAGACTATCCAGTTTACATGGCACCCGATGCCGAAAGTTTTCGCGGCATCCATGCGGTGCAGGTACTCACCGGTATATCTGATATGACTCTCGACAAGTTGATCGAACTTGCCTATGACCCCTACCTGCCGGGATTTGAGCAACTGATTCCCGGTTTGATAAGGGCATTTGATGAATCCGGTGAAGACTATGCCGGATTGTCGCCCGCCATCGACGTGCTGCGCGAGTGGGACCTGAAAGTATCGACAGACTCTATCGCGATGTCGCTGGCACATTTTTACGCTATGCGTTACAAAAAAGAAGGCGCCAATCCGAATGAATTAAGCGGTATGGACCTGATCAACTATTTTGGGACCGGGTCTCCCCACACAGAGCGTTTGCAAATATTTTCTGCAACACTGCAAAGCATCGCGGCCGATTTCGGCCGGTGGGACTCACCCCAGGGTGAAAATAGTCAGATCCAATACTTTATCGACAACAATGAACAGCTCTTTGATGATGATGGAAGCGAAATGCAGGGATATGAACAACTCATTCCGGGTCTGATAACGGCGTTTGATGAGTCCGGTGAAGACTTTTCCGAATTAACATCTGCAATCAACGTGCTGCGCGAATGGGAGTTGGGTATATCGGCAGATCCGCTCACGAAGTTGCTGGTGCGATCCTATGGAAATCGCTACGAAATGGAAGGCGCCAATCCGAATGAGTTAAGCGGTATGGACCTCATCAATTATTTTGGTACCGGGTCTCCCCACGTAGAGCGATTGCAAGTATTTGCTGCAACACTTGCAAGCCTCGCAAATGATATCGGTTTGTGGAAAACGCCCTGGGGTGAAATCAACCGCTTTCAGCGATTAACCGGCGATATTGAACAACCCTTTAATGACGATGCACCCAGCCTGCCGGTTGGCATGGCCTCGGGCCGGTGGGGTGCGCTGGCTTCATTTGGAGCGCGTTCTTATCCGGGTACGAAACGGATTTACGGTAGCTCCGGTAACAGTTTTGTCGCCGTGGTTGAGTTTGGTGACAGGGTGAAAGCAAAAAGTCTGCTGGCCGGCGGTCAGAGTGGCGATCCTGATTCACCGCACTTTAATGACCAGGCACAACGCTATGTGGACCGTGAATTTAAGGATGTTGCTTACTACAGGGAGGATGTCGAGAAGCGCGCCACAAGGACTTATCATCCCGGAGAGCTTATACCGTAGAAACCTTAACCAATTAATTCTCTTTGGAAGTACAAGCTGAGAAAGCAGGTTTCTTTCGAAGCATGAGGGCGCTGGGGTGGGTATGGACTACCAGGACACGCCACAAGTACATCCCAG
>Ga0316190_10000036_pt1 | contig 69325 bp, 62 predicted proteins | sample Eddworburrow2_MG_FD_204929 | JGI IMG/M metagenome (GOLD analysis project Ga0316190, IMG submission 204929) | Coastal sediment microbial communities from Maine, United States - Eddy worm burrow 2 | ecosystem: Environmental > Aquatic > Marine > Coastal > Sediment | place: USA: Maine | collected...
CCAGTAAACCTGGAAAAAGTGTGATTGGTCTGTTTCTGGCTGGATTGGCTTTCCTGCCGATGGTCTATGCGGCACACCTTGCCGGGATCAACGGTGTTGCCAGTGTCTGGTGGCTGGTGTTGGCCTATGCGATTCTCGAACTCGGCGAACTCAGCATTTCACCGATCGGGCTGAGTGCCGTAACGCAATTATCTGTACCCAGTGTCGTCAGCGTCATGATGGGGGCGTGGTTCCTGGCAACTGCCTATTCCGAGGTGCTGGCTGCCAAATTTGGCGAGTTGACTGCGATTGATGTACCTGAAGGGGAAACAATGGATGTAGCGGCTGCCGCTGCCAGCTATGGTGATCTGTTCATGATGATGTTCTGGATTGGAATGGTTGCATCAGTGGTGGCCCTTGCCCTGATTCCACTGGTTCGGAAAGGAATGCACGGCGTGAAATAGCTGCGTACACTGGGATATGCATTGCACATTTCATACATCCATCGCCGACATTCCGTCTTCACTATGGAACGCACTGTTTGATAGTGAAAACCCCTTTGTACAGCATGACTTTTTGCTGGCGTTGGAGGAAAGCGGTTGTGTCAGCCCGCACACGGGTTGGCAGGCTCAACATTTGGTGCTGATGGATGGGGAAGAAGCCCTGGCAGTCATGCCCCTGTATGCTAAGAATAACTCCTATGGGGAGTTCGTATTTGACTGGGGCTGGGCCGAAGCCTATGAACGTCACCAACTGAATTATTACCCGAAACTGGTGACTGCCATTCCTTTTTCGCCGGTCGCAGGTCCGCGTGTCGGTATGGCATCCACTGCGGTACCGGCAGCTGTTTTCACCGCGTTGCTTGATGCACTGCATCAACTGGCAGAAAGACATCACTATTCCAGTTGGCACCTGTTGTTTCCCGGTCGACGCTTGCAAGCAGCCTTACTGGAGATGAAAGAAGAAGGGGCATTTCTGCATCGCGAGGCAGTACAGTTTCACTGGTATAACCGTAACTATACCGATTTTGGTGATTTCCTGGCCACACTGCGTTCCTCCCGGCGTAAGAACGTAAAAAGAGAGAGAAGGCTGGTGGCAGAGCAGGGCGTCAGTTTGCAAAGAATAACAGGTTCAGACATAAGCGATGAGGAGTGGCAGGGTTTTTTTCATTGTTACATGAGCACCTACCGGAAACGAAGCGGCCATGACGGCTATCTCAATCGGGAGTTTTTTGACCGTCTTCGCAAGTCCATGGCCGAGCAGTTAATGCTGGTCGTTGCACGCCATGAAGATGAAATCGTTGCCTGTTCCCTGTTTTTATTTGATAGTCGTCGTCTGTATGGGCGTTACTGGGGTGCCTTGAGGGATTTTTCCTGTTTGCACTTTGAAGCCTGCTTTTACCAGGGTATCGAATTTTGTATCGAACATGAATTACAGGAGTTTGATCCGGGAACCCAGGGTGAACACAAATTGATGCGGGGTTTTGAGCCGGTCAAGAGTGCTTCCTATCACTGGATTGCAGATAGCCGTTTCAGGGTGGCTATTGCCGACTTCCTCAATCACGAGAAACGCAGCACCGACAGTTACAAAAAACAGGCTGAGGCCTATTTGCCGTACAGGAAAGGCGAAAAAGAAACCCGGAAATAGAAACAGGAATGACAAGACATGAAATCAATCCTGTCCAGGGAAACCATGGGTATTTTTTTCGATGTGGCTTAATAGCCTTTCGGTTGTTCCCGAAAACTGAGCACAGGTGCTGTAATCAATTTTGCCGGTGCCGGTCTGAAGACCTGCTGGTCATCGTAAAACACGCTATTCCCCTGGTCATCCTGCGGCCACCAACCGGGAACCCCTGCGAGCGGTACGGGTGACAGGAAAGCGGGTTTGCTTAAGATGCGACCGCTCAGCATTTGTTTCGAAATCTCGCGGTCAAGACGATGCAGCATTTCCTGCCGGGGGAGTTTCATGAAACCTGTATTGACGTGTACGAGCAACGCCTTGGCGGTCATGGCCTTATACGGTGACAGGTATTTTTCGAGTATCGCGTGACCGCAGATGGATAGTAAAACTGATGCTCCGAAGTTACCAGACAAGAAGGCAGCGGACCAGCGTCGTTCCGCCAGTGCCTTGAGTAACTCCAGCCGGTCAGAAAATACGATGACACCGCATTCGTCAAACAAGGTCAGTGCATCGCGTAATTGACCCCTGCTGCCGCGTTTCAACTTTGCCCCGGCCTGGTAGTGCAGGCTGTTCATCGCAGCCTTGATGAGAGGGAAGCGCATCCAGACCAGTGCGTTGAACAAATCGTGCCAGCTATGCGGGCGTGTGCTCACCTGGCCGGTGGTGTAAATCCGGTATTCATAGTTTTCATCGGCAAGCCGGTCACTCGCTACAAAACGGATGGGCTGTCCGCCCCCGGAGTTCAAACCCTCGGGTAGCAGCGCATTGAGTTGAGAACAGGACGGGAAATCCGGGCCGGCCAGGTCATGCAAAAAAGGCAGATAATCCTGCCAGTAAGGCAGGGCTCGATCAAAGTGTGAGTTCGATAGCTTCACCAACAATTTCCAGGGCTGTCTGCTTGCAGGCGGGTAATTCAGCATCGCTTGTCTTTAACGGTACGGTGCGTTCACCCCAACGCAGCAGACCTGCTGCCCGGGTCAGTCCGGCACCAAAAGCGGCCAGCAATATTCGATCTCCTGCCTTGATGCGACCGGCCTCAAGGGCCTCGACCAGGGCAACTGGAATGGTCGCGGCAGAGGTATTGCCGTATTTATCAATATTCACTTCGACCTTGGACATATCGACTGACAGGTGTTTTGCCAGTGACTCGATAATACGTAAATTGGCCTGGTGCGGAATGATCCGGTCAATGTCGTCCTGCGTCAGACCCAGTTTATCCAGCACGATTTCTGTTTCCCGGGTCATACCCTTGACGGCCCGGCGGAATATTTCGCGGCCATCAAACTGGACTTTAAAGGCGGCATAGTCTTCAAGAAATCGATTGCCGGCTGTTCCAAAGTTTGGCAACTGCAAGGCGTCTGCTGCGTCACCTTCACAACCAAGGTGCGAATACAATAAACCGGATTCCTGTTGGGACGGTTCGACTACCACGGCGCCGGCACCGTCGCCGAATAGTACAGCAGTATCGCGATTAGACCAGTTAAAAAACCAGGTGATACGTTCCGAGCCGATCACCAATACTTTTTGATAAGTGCCGGAGCGAATCATGGCAGTTGCAACTTCCAGGCTGTAGATAAAACCGCTACAGCCGGCGTTGAGGTCGAATACGGCGGCGTTGTGCGCACCGATCTTGCGTTGCACGTGGGCAGCGGTGCTGGGAATGACAGTATCCGGTGTACAGGTGGCAACAATCAGCAGGTCTACGTCATCCGGGTCGATATCTGCTGCAGCGAGGGCGCGTTGCCCGGCAACCGTGGCCAGATCACTATTGGGAACGTGTGAAACCCTGCGTTCACGAATACCGCTGCGGGTTCGTATCCATTCATCAGACGTGTCGATGACACTGGCAATTTCATCGTTGGTTAAAATTGCGGGTGGAACGCATTTACCCCAACCGGTGATCGCAGCATATTTAGCCATAATTCTTATTGTCCTGAAGGCGTGTGATCGTCAACTAGCAGTGAAAATATTATAACCCAAACATCGTTCAAATTTTTGCTGCGGTAGTGAATATCGACAGATATTCTTCTTGTGAATTCAGTACGCTAGAGTATGTTCAGAGTCAATCAGGTGCCGTCGTACAAATCAGGACTTGCCCGACACAGACACTTGCTGCACTCTGCAGTTTTTGAACAGATCGGCGGGCGATTGATATGACAACTCAACTTCCATTGGAGGTACGCTTCCTGAAGCGTTATGCACGCCAGTTGCACATGGCCGGTGTGCCGGCACACCAGTTTGAGCGCATGATGACAGCCCTGGCCGACAAGCTGGGATTTAACTGCCAGGCACTGTCCAGTCCGACTTCCATTTTCCTGTCTTTTCAGTACCAGGATGATGAGGACGACAAGCGCCCGATCCCGACTCAGCTGGATCGCATGAATCCACCGGCTATCAATCTTGGTAATACGGCTGAGCTCTATGATATGGGTCACTGCCTGCTTGATGGTGAGGTCAGCACCGGGGAGGCCTATGCGAAACTCAGTAACTGGCAGCCGAAGCAATTGTATCCGCTGTGGTTGCAAATACTCTGTTGGGGATTAACCGGGGGTGCGGTGGCAGTGATGCTGATGGCAAGCTGGGCAGGAATCCTTGCAGCAGCGGTCAGCGGAGCATTGACTGGTTTGCTGGTGACACAGGCCGGTGCAGCGCTCAGGGAAGGCGGGTTGGAGGCCATTGCCGCTCTATTCAGCACTTTCCTGGTATTTGCCTTGAACAGGCTTGTACCGGGTCTGGATGTTTTTATCGTCATCATGTCCAGTCTGATCGTATTGATTCCCGGTCTGGGTCTGACGATTGCGGTCACTGAACTGTCAACCGACCACCTGGCCTCAGGGTCCGCACGTCTGTCAGGTGCCCTGGTCACCTTGCTTAAACTATCACTCGGTGTATTGATCGGCACGATAATTGTAGGGTGGTTTGGCTGGGCTCCGGAACCTGAATCGGCAAGCAGTCTCGCCTCACCCCCCGACTGGTTCCGATGGCCGGCCTTACTCGCCGCGGCCTTTAGTTTTGGTGTGCTGTTTTCGGTGCGTAAGAAAGAGTTTCATTTCGCCATGCTCGCGGCCATTCTCAGCTACGTGATCTCCCGTGTTGGTGTTGCCGCCGGCGGTCTGGAATTTGGTGTTCTTGTTGCCTCGATGTCAGTGGCTGTTCTGTCAAACCTTTATGGTCGCGTTTTCAAGCAGTCAGGTGCACTGATCAGGGTGCCCGGAGTTATTTTGCTGGTCCCCGGGACCATTGGTTACCATGGTGCAACGGCATTGTTTCTGGATGGTGGTGCGAACCTTACCGATACCACCTTACTGGCCTTGCGTTTACTGATTTCATTGGTTGGTGGATTGTTGTTTGGAAATACGCTGCTGCCGCCGAGGCGCGGTCATTGAGCGAGGTCAAAGTACTGATCAGAGGCTCCTTAGGTCCTCGAGCCCATCATGGATCGTTTCAGTTCGTGCCAGGTAAGACCGGACTTTTTGTCGATACGAATATCATCCACATTCGCCGGCCACTGGTTGCTGCCGCTGACAAAGTCACCATCAATAAAGTGATGAAGGACAGGCGTGCCTGCCACATTGATCGCTGCCGGTGCGATTGTTAACCCCCTTGTGGCAACCAGCTGATGAGCGGTGGCTGGTGCCATGTATACCGGGACCGGTCCCATGCGTCCACTCATATCGGTGTGACAATGTCCACAGATCACCAACTTGACATGGTTTGCTTCAGCTACTGCCGATTTTATTCCCTGGAACCACTCTGAACCCCCCATATCAATCAATTCAATTCCCGTTTTCATGGGTGGGTGATGAAGGGCGATCAGCGTGGGTTTATCCGATTGATCAAGTTCTCTTTTTAACCAGGATAACCTGTGCTCATCAAACTCCGGTAACTCGGTTCCATCGGCGCGACTGTTAAGCGCCAGGATTCTAAATGGCAGATCTTCAACCGCGTATTGGAAAGTGCTGTCTTTTGTTGGAAAGTTGGAAGTTCCTGCAAAAACTTCAGTCATCAGATGCGGATTATCATGATTGCCGGGTAGAACATAGCTGGGCATTTTTAACGGCTTGATCAGCTCAAGAAAGTGTTGGTAGCCTGCTTTGTCCCCATGCTCCACGAGATCCCCGGTGATCATCACTACATCGGGTAATGGATTCATGCGATTGATCTGCCGCACCGTCTCTGCCAGGTGGAGTGTGGTATCAACTTCGCCATGCAGAATTTCTCCCGGTGGGAGAATGTGTGTGTCCGTGATCTGAATTAGCAGTGTCATAGTTGCAGCGATAATGCCCGTTACAGGAAATACGTTATGGTCTTATCCTGGCACCTGTATGTCGTCACAGTATTAGTTTTGAATGATCCTCAGGGTCCAGCGTCATGAATATACACGAAACAAACCTGTCATTCATTTTGCTGTCTTATGAGTTTGCGAAAACCTGGTGCGCATAAAAATATTGGATGATGCGCAAAAGGGTGAAGGGGGGTTGATTCCTGATGTCAGGAACACTACATACATTATAAATATGTAATATACGTTTCTAAAACAGTCGGATTGAGTAAAGGAAATATTATGAGTTTCTCGAAAAAGGTTGTGTGTCCTTATTGTGGCGCGGTGAACAGGATTCCTGCTGAACGTCTTGGTGATAATCCCCTCTGTGGAAAATGCGGCAAGAACATCTTCGCTTCGAAACCGGTGGAGCTCACTTCAGCTGATTTCCACAAACAAATTGCCAATAGTGAGATACCTGTACTGGTGGATTTCTGGGCACCGTGGTGCGGTCCATGCAAAATGATGGCGCCGGCTTTTGAGAAAGCGGCCATTGCACTGGAGCCTGATGTCCGGCTTGCCAAGCTGAATACGGAAGAAGAACAACAGATTGGTGCTCAATTTGATATTCGTAGTATTCCGACAATGGTCCTGTTTAAAGACGGAAAAGAAGTCGCCCGGCAATCAGGAGCCATGATGGGTGGCCAGATTGAACAGTGGGTCAGGCAGCACCTCGTCTAGTCGACTGACTATGTAATACAGATAAATGTCCAACGGCTATTGCCACACAGAACCCTGCACGTTATAAAGTTCTGTGTGCCGATGCTGACGTCAATAACTGGTAAATATAACAAGAGATGCCTGACGGCAAAAAAGAAAAATAGTTATATGGTAAACAAACCTGGCTTATGTCTTTTGTTAATGCTCACTTTAGTGCTAACGGCTGCGTGTACGACGCCGTTAGAAAAGATGCAGCCTGTTGACGATGTCTCTGACTGTCATATTATCTACGATGCAGGAAGCAGTGCGACCCGCTTGTTCATATACCAGGAAACCGCAACAGGCTGGTTGAAACACAAGGGTCCCCAGACCGATTCACTGGCAGATCCAATACGCAAAAACCGTGGAAAATCCTTGTCCGATGTCAATGTCGTGATCGCCAATGTGCTCATTGCGCTGGATGACATGCGTCGCGATGGCCAACCGGACAGAAACGGAGAACCGCAATGGCTTGCGTTCGATTGGCGGAGTTACTGCAGTATTAAGTCGGCGGCTGTGTATGCAACTGCCGGTATGCGGCTTGCGGAGAAACAGGATCCCAGCAACAGTGGGTTGCTGTGGAAAAGGTTGAATGAAAGCCTCAGCAAAAAGCTTGGGATGAATGTAAGCACACGCACACTCTCGGAGTACGAGGAAGGTCTGTACGCCTGGCTGGCGCTGCGTGAATTAAAGCCGGATGGAGACTTTGGTGTCGCAGAAATGGGAGGCGTATCACTCCAGGTGACCTTTCCCTGTCCATTGTGTGAAAGCGCCAGGCAGGTCAGGGTAAAGGGTGAGGTCATGCCGGTCTTCAGTCATTCATTTATAGGCTGGGGTCAGGATGAGGCCTGGAGAAAGTACAGGAACATTAAAGCCTGTGCCCGGGGCGCCGCTTTGAAAAATTCGAATTGGCGAGTGGATGATTGCGCGGTCGTGATGGTGGAGTTCGCAGAAGCTGCTGCCGATGTAAAAAGAATGGTCGAAAACTCTGACGGTTTTCACTGGTACCTGAGCAGTGCATTCCGTTACATGCGAAACAGTGATATTGAAAATTTTTGCCGCAGAGGTATCAATGATGGTTTCCAGCCGGAGTCTTCGTGTTTTCGGGCCGTTTACCTGGCCGGTGTATTAAACACCCTGGCTTTGACGGAGAACTCTGAACCAACTGATGTGAACTGGACACTGGGTGCCGTGGTGTGCACGGCCACCCGGTGTCTCGAAGTTCAATAAACGCTTTGGGGCTGATCAGCTTTTAGCAGGGATATCTACCTCGCCTTTGACATCACGAGAGCTGATGCCGCCGCTGCCGTCTTTCAGTACGCGAAAGTCGCCACCGACATTATCGGCGCTGATATCACCGGAAGAGTCGCGCTCAACAATAACATCGCCACTGATGTCAGTTGCCTCGATATCACCCGAGCTATCCGACATAACCAGCACACTGCCGTTAATATCCATGGCTTCAATATCGCCGGAACTGTCGGACTCAATAGTCACGTCACCTTCGGCTCCATTCACTTCTATATCACCTGAGGAGTCACTGATAGATACCGGGCCACGGGCTTTCGCAATATCAATGTCACCCGAACTGTCCTTGATTTCTACCGCGGCAATGTTCTTCAACGACATGTCACCACTGCTGTCTTTAACATCCAGTGCTATATCCTGTGGTACCTCAATCTGCAGATCAATCCGGGCGTAACTGTTACCGAAAGATGTCCAGCCGCCGTCTGTATCGGGCAGGCTTACTTCAATCCCTGCACTCTTTCCGCTCGTGGTATTGATCTCTGATGACTCTAACCAGGATTCTTTTGAAGCGCAGACTCTGCCGTGGATGATGGCCTGGTCGGCTCCGGCAACCCCGACGATATCAAGGTCTCCTGCAGCCGCCGCAATGATCAGTATTTCGCTGTTGGATAAGTCGAGTGTTTTATCAATGTTTTTTTCGTATTTGCAGCTTTCGGCCGAAGCATCGGTACTGAATTGGTAGATCAACAGAGCGGTAAGCAGCACTGCCCAAAAGCGGATTGGAAATGTCATGGTTGTTCTCATTGGTCTCATTGTCCTCACTCCTGAATATTTTCAAGTCCCGGTATATCTCAATGCAAGAATAGAGCCAGCCAGGAAGCTGACCCTGAAAATGCGAAAAATGTCTGGTTTCAGTGTTTAAGACGACGCGAGGGCAAAAATGGTTGCTGGAATTGCCAGGATTTTTGTTATTGAAAGGTGGATATCGCCATCCGGGTGCCATTTTCACCAGCTTTCCCGCTGTCGCCCGGGCTTTGGGTTGAGCCAGTTCAGGAAAAAATTGTCAGGTCCCGGGGCAAACAGGTGATTTCAGCCGGTGAATTGCCACAGAACTCACCATCCGGACCCAATAACATTCCCTGCGGCGAACGAATGATGATATGGGCGGCTTTATATGTTGTGACTTCACGGTACTCAATGTGCCGGCCGTCATAGATGGTTGGAAACAGTTTGAGTAATCGGCTTCTGGGCAGGTTTTCCAGAATAGTCACGTTCAGTTGTCCGTCATCGATTTCAGCTTCCGGTGAAATCAGGAAGTGTGTGCCGGTATATCGGCTGTTGGAAAAAGTGACAAAAACATTGTCGCTTGTAACCGATTTACCATCGATTACCAACTCCAGTGGGTAAGTCTTGAGCTTCAGGACCTTCCAAAGGGTCGCCAATGTATAGGCCGCTTTACCGAGAAACTTCATTTTCTGCGCGACTAGACCTGCGTCTACGGCAAAACCCATGGAGACGATATTCACAAAGTAAAAGCGCTTGTCGGTTGATTGCACCAAACCGACATCCACCTCGCGTGTATGTCCCCGGTGTATCAGTTCAATGGCGTCTGTCAGAGCGTCTTCCTTTAGGGCAAGTTCACGTGCGAAGGCGTTACCGGTGCCAATGGGCAAAAGACCCAGTGGAATTCGTTCAGGTTTGGGGTGTTGGTAAAGACCATTGAGAACTTCAAAAACGGTTCCATCGCCACCTGCTGCGATCAGCCCATCGTATGCTGAAAGTTCGGCACCGGCGACCAGTTCAGTGCCGTGACCGGCATGCGTCGTTGCTATGAATGTCGTCTTGATGCCCAGGCTTTCAAATTTGGCCTTGATGGCAGTGAGCTTCTTAACCGAACGGCCATTTGCGGCATTGGGGTTAAAAATTATTAGCAGCTTCAAACGGTTTTTTCCAGGCTTCGGGTGAAAGGGATTAAGCAAGACATTCTATTGTACTTGTATTTTGTTTGGTATCCTTAAGCTGAAATACTGGAAGGACCCAGGATCCCGATACGGTAATGCTAGCGAAAAAGACGAGCTTCAGTCGAAAACTGCACCTGGCGTTTGGCGCAATGTTAGTTATTACGCTTGCGTTGGCGTGGTATTTCTATGACAGCGTCCAGTGGTTTGAGTATGACGTGGAACGCATCACCGTGGCTAATTCCATATTGAATGGCCATCGCGCTCTTGCCACGCATACCGCACAAAAGCTGAGTCTGATAGAAGACAGCGTTGCTGATGAAGCCATTGGTGATTTGCCACGCTGGGCTGATAATGTCCAGGTTTTGCGAAACGCTATTATTGATATCCGGCTCGCCCTGGCAGAAGAAGACGAAATGAATAGTGCCGGAGTTGATACGGATGCGATGGAAATCCTCAATGAAATGGAAGGTCTTGTTGAGGCCATAATTGCCTCAGGTGAGACCATCAGGACAGCCCTGGAGGAGCAAAGACCGGGGGATGCAAGGTTAGAACTGGAACAATTGGGTAGTACAGGGACGGTAGATTTATTTAATGAGCTGATGCTTGAAACACTGGCAGCAAGCAACAAGAAACTGGCACAGGCGAATGCCGAAACCATATCGCTGGCGCATTACATTACCGGTGTACTACCACTCTTTATGCTGACGCTGGTGGGTTTAACTGGAATGATCGCCTGGCTTTTTTCACGAAGCCTGACCCGTTCTGTAACCGAATTACACCATGGTGCAGAGGCTTTCACCAAAGATGATCTGAACCACCGGATACCCGAATTGCAGGAAATGGAGTTTGAACAGTTGGGAGCAGCATTTAATGCCATGGCGCGACAACTTGCTGAACACAGGTCTGACATGCGCGACTCCAATATTCGCCTTGAGGCAATTGTTGAAGAGCGTACACGAGCCCTGAAAAGCAGCAACGAAACACTTGAGCGGGTGGACGAAAACAGACGCAAACTGCTTGCTGATATCTCCCACGAGTTCCGCACTCCGTTAACTGTCATCCGGGGTGAGTCTGAAATAGCCCTGAGAGGCAAGATCAAAACCAAGGTGGAATACCAGGAGACGCTCACGCGAATCATTGAGCAGGCCGATCACACCACCCGTCTCGTTGATGACCTGTTATTTATTGCACGTGCAGATGCCGGAGAACCCCGTTTGAAAGTTCGTGAGGTATCGCTTAATAAGCTGCTCAATACAGCCTGCGCAGATTTCAGCTCGCGGGCTGAACAGGATGGAATCAGTATTGAACCGAAACTTGGCAAAAATGAAGTCATGGTAATGGGTGATGCAGGGCGCTTACGTCAGGTTTTTTCGATCTTAATCGATAATGCCTTGCGCTATTCCGCGCAAGAAGGCAGTGTAACGGTTAGTATGAGCAGGGTCGGTAATGAGGTTGTCGTGAAGGTGAAGGACAACGGCATCGGCCTGACACAAGAGGAGGCACGACAGGCATTTCAGCGCTTTTTCCGGGGTGGTAAAGCGCAGAGTCATGCCCGTGGTACCGGACTGGGTCTGCCCGTTGCCAAGGCGATAGTCAAGGCACATAAAGGAAGAATTACCCTCTCAGGAGAACCGGGCAAAGGTGCACTTGCGACCGTGGTTCTTCCCTATGAAAACACGTTAAAGGCTGTAGCATGAGAATTCTAATTGTAGAAGATGAAACCCGAATTGCTGATTTTTTACAGCGTGGTTTACGCGCCGAGGGACACTTTCCAGTCGTGGCCAATGATGGTGAGTCCGGGTTGGCATTAGCGCTCGAAGGCGATTTTGACCTGATTTTACTGGATATGATGTTGCCGGGTGTCCACGGGCGGGACATATGTCAGCAACTGCGTATGAGTAAGGTCAATACACCTTTGATCATTCTTTCCGCAATGGATAGTCTTGATGACGTGATCGCCGGTCTGCGTATGGGGGCTGATGATTATATGACCAAGCCGTTTTCATTCGAGGAGTTGCTGGCGCGTATTGAAACGGTGATGAGACGCAGTTCGGAAGTCGCCAGTGAAGAACAATCGCTGGCCGTCGGGCCGTTGGCTTTCGATCGCGAATCATTGCGGTTTACGGTTGATGGTGAGGAAATCAGAATGACCGCCAAGGAGTTGGCGATTATCGAGTTGTTGATGAGTCACCCCGGTACCTTATTCAGTCGCGAGCGAATTCTCAGCAATGTCTGGGGAATGAATATGGATCCTCTGACCAATGTGGTGGATGTCTATATTGGAAAGTTGCGCAAAAAAATTGATGGTGACAAATCCGACTCGATCATTGAGACGGTACGTGGTCTTGGTTATCGGCTGAACCTTTGAGTGCATAAAAAAATTCATTAAAAATTTAATCTAACTTCATCTTCGTTTCAATATCTGTTCAGGCACAAAGACTAATATGATCTTGTGGTTCTCGGTCACAAGATCAGTTTACCCCTTGCTGACTTCCCAAGTGCAACGAGAACTTCAAAGACCCGACCACCATCTGGGTGTTTTAATCGGTGGCGAGCTGAGCAGTCAGGTGGTTGGTAAGGTCTTCGGTTACTGGATGTAACTGGGGCGCTGCAGGTGTGTACGGATACCGTCCTGCAGCGTTGGATTTCAGTAATCGAATGGAGTGAAAGTATCATCACCGTCTCGCAGGGACGCGGGGGCGGTGGCTTTTTCATTGCCGTATATCGTATTGCAGATGCTGAGTGGACAGCTTTGCTTCTGCACTGTAGACGATTGTGCCAAACTCAATGGTTGCCGGGGCCAGCTGAATCTTTGTTGGCTGGGGTTGTATTAACAGAGCCGTCTGCCCACGGAAAAATGCTGCATCATCACCGGCAATCGCCTGTTCTACTTTGCTCACCGTTAAACCAATTTTACAGTTGGCCAGTAGTTGCGGGTTGCCCACAAATACTGACTCCAATGGCGATGGTTGGGTTTCAATGGTCACTCCGAATCCGGACCAGTTGGCCGTCAGCCTGTTGGTGCCGGTTTCGAAATTGCTTAGCAGGCTATTGACTACCGGTGTACCTGTGAGCCGGCTGTGAAATGGCCCGCTCCATGCAGTGATACAAGCACTTAACGGCTTGGCAATATTAACCGGCTTGAAGTCCAGTTCACCATCCAGTTGCAACCTGGGTTTCAGGCGCATATCGAGCTTAAGAGCAGCCAGGTCTCCTTCGATCAGGAAGTTGGAAAAGCTGGCGGTGAGTGTTCCCCTGGCAGGTGACCGGGCGCTGACCTCTGCCACTGTTATATCCTGGCTCAGAGCTTTCAAACCGTTTTTAACTGACACACAGGCAGAATCTTCAAATCCTGATTCAATCTGACAGCTATTAAATACCTGGGCGTTTAAGCGGTCGCATTCGCGCTTTTCATCTTCAGCACGGCTGATACAGGCTGCGCGTTCATCATCATACCTGGCGTTTTGACGGTTTCGTGCTGCCTCGCACAAAGGGTCGATAGCTTCGCTGACACAACGGTTATTCAGAGGGTTACGGAACTGGCAGGAAGAGCAATCACGAGTGTCTCTGAGTCGCTTGCACTGCGTAAGATTGACCTGGCAGGCAGGGGCGGGAGAGCAGTGGCGTTGCTCACAGGTGATATCGCCGGTATCAAATGGCTGAAGCTGAGCTGAGAATTGCAATGCGGAAATAACGGAACCGTCAAATTCAGCATCAATACTCAAACCTGCCAGCGAAGCCTGCAAAATGTCCTGCAGAAACGGGCGCCTGACTTCAATCAGTGCAATACCGGGTTTGTCGTGGATGATCGAAAATTCGGATGTCCTGCGGTTAAATTCATCCAGGTATTCAGGGTAGCTTAGGCTTGTCCGCGTTCCCTCTAAAATGCTAACCGGGGTTTCAGGTTGAATTTCGCGAATGGATCTTGAAGCCAGAATACAGCCTGATTCTTTCTCAACCACCAGCACTTCCCATTGTTCTGTCGTGTCGCTTGCAGATTCTTTTGAGGACCAGGTTCTCCAGCGTTTGCTTGGCCCGACAGTCAGTTCTTCAGCGGCAAAGGGCAAACCATCCGCGAACCAATAGTGGATAATGGTCAGGGGACGTATTGCACCTGAAATCTCGGAGTAAAAGTATTGCACGTCCGCTGCGCCATTCATGTTCCTGGCTATACCGACGGGTTCACGGGATTCAATAGCGCTGGCAAACTCCGCTCTTGAAACGGTCACATCAGCAGGACAGGTCGATAAATCCGGGATAAAGGACATATCCAGTGCAATACTTGTGGTTGACGCTTCAACGAGTATGGCACTACCTGCGATCGTGAATACACCCCTGAGCGATTGCGTGTTTCGGGCAATCGTTTCGGAAAGTTCGGGCAGAGACGCGCCAACCTGTATCTCGCCCAGTGGAACAGGGTTTACCGGTATGGTGTTCCTGCCACTTTCGACCACGGCCTGTGCCAGGTCTGCATTGATATTTTTAAGTGTGCTCTGGATGAACTCCGGAACAGCTTCAGCATAAATGCCGCCATCAAAAATGAAATCTTTGGATTTGATCTGAATTTCACTGAAACGGGGCCGCCATTCCAGGCCATTCCCTCCGTATTTCAGAAGGATATCCCCGGAGAGTGCGGCAGTGATGGTGTTTCCGTCATTATCTTGAATATCAATTATAGATTCTATATTGATGATTTGATTATGAAAAATATAATCCATTTTGCGGAATACATAGGTGTTGCCCAGCGCCGCCTGCGCTTCGAGTGTCGTCTCAAAGTGGTTTGCCAGCCAGTGATTGTCCAGCCTGATCAGTGTTTCAATATGGACCAGTTTCTGCAATTCAAGCATTGCGCTCGTAGCATATTGGCTCTGGATTGCAGTAGTTTCGGTATCAGGCACTGTTGTCTTAAAGGTGGAACAAGCCGACACCAGCTGTAAACCAACTGCCAGGAAAAAGAGATTTCTCAGTACTGTCGCCATTTTAAAATAGTTCTTATTAGCCCCGTTTTCCCCTCGTCTGATCATTCAGACCAGTGGTATTCTCCCAATGTTGTCATTTGTGACCAGGTTCCTGTTTTGGTGGCTCCGCAGGTGGTCGTTTTCAGTTAGAGATAACGATACTCTCTCATGAGCTTCGTTCGTGGTCGCTCTAACCTCCATTGTCGCATAATCTCTGATTTCCGCCATCCTGACTATTGAAGAATGGTTAGTGCTCCGCTAACCCTCATGCATTCATTATAGCCAGAGAAACCGTTGCAGGTGCGTAAATCTGAAATTCACAGCCAGTTGCCAGTGCTATTTCTACTTCCAGCCACATCCAATGATCACCAGTACCATGATGCATTTCACTTCGGTGCCGTACTTTGTTCGCCAGCCAAATTCGGGTGTGATGACATCCCAGAAACGTTGAAGATCACCACGGACACCGGGGTCGTATGCAAAATAAACCAGGTCCGGTGTGTAGGCAAAAGGCACTTCAGGAAGCGGCCGATCCAACATGGCTACCAGATCCGGTCTGAGCGGGTAATGAAACTCTCTCCGGATCTCAGTGTTGTGTTGTGGAAGTGGCTTGCCGAACAACCGGTCCGCTGCAGATTCTTCGGTGAAAAACTGCCGCGCCAGTATGGTATTGGTCAAGTGCCTTTTCTCCGTTTCACTCATGCTATCCAGGTCAGGCTGCAAATTTCGTGCGACAGGGGTTGTTTTTACTGGCGGTGGTTCGACCACGACCGGCTTAACTTCAGTTGCATTTGCAGCTGTGGTTTGCGGTTGTTCAGATATCAACACGGGCTCAGTTTCCGGGTCAGGCTCAGGTCTCAGGGCTTCGGGCTCTGGTATAGGCTCCGGCAGCGCTCGTGATTGCTGGCTGAAGGTTGTCAATTGGAGTTCAATTGCTGTAATTAACTTATCATCGGGTGGCATTTGTCTAGCGATTGGCAGCAGCAAAAATATGGCATGTAAAGCAAGTGCGCAACACAGGGCCAACCAAATACCGGCTTTTCTTCCGGTCCTGGTTTGCATCGGCTTTTGCCGGGGAGTGTGCATCGCGAAATCTTACCAAAACACCGTTAAGCAGGTGTTAAGTTCATATTTGTTTTGCAGTTGTGATAGCCTTGATGGGTGTCTTCGAAACAGAGGGTGCCGCTGATGAAATGTTCAAAGCAAACCTGTCTCCCGTCCGGTTTTATGAAACGGCTGATTCTTCCGGTTCTGACCACGCTGATCGTCCCGGGCTTTCTGGCAGGTCAGTTGATGGCATCCGGGGAGGGCAATGCAAAAGAACTGGTTCGTGCGGCGATGGATCATTGGCGGGGTTTGAGTTCCTACTCTGAAATGACCATGACTATCCATCGTGCTGACTGGGAACGGTCCATGTCGATGCGGGCCTGGAGTGAGGGTGACAAACTTTCCCTGGTGCGGGTGACCGAGCCGAAGAAGGATGCGGGTAACGGAACGCTTTTAAAGGATAACGATATGTGGTCCTTTTCTCCCAAGATTAACCGCATTATCAAAATCCCTTCATCGATGATGAACCAGGGTTGGTTGGGTAGTGACTTTTCCAACAGGGATATCAGTAAATCGACCGATATTCTTGATCAGTACGAGCACAGCTTAATTGAGCAAACACAACTTGATGGGCACACTGTTTATTCCATCGAGTCAGTTCCTCATGAAGACGCTGCGGTCGTCTGGGGTAAGAAAATTCTGATGATCCGGGACGACTTTGTGTTGTTGGAAGAGCAATACTGGGATCAGGACGGTGAGATGGTTAAGGTCATGCGGGCACGCGAAATCGTTGAAATGGGGGGGCGGGCCGTTGCCAGTGTGTTACGAATGGGCAAGCTGGAGACACCGGAAGAATGGACCGAAATGACGGTCTCAGCCATCCAGTTTGATCTTGAGTTACCCAAGGGTATTTTCACACTCTCCAGCCTCAGAAACCCCAGGCAATAGCAGTTCAATGAATGTTCCGCGACGCAAAGGCAGTGCTCTCGGTCTCAGTTTTCGGCTTGCGTGGCGTAATATCTGGCGTCAGAAACGCCGGACCTGGTTGACCGCACTGGCGATGATTTTTTCCAATATCCTGTTGGTTTTCATGATTTCGCTGCAGTTCGGTTCTTACGAAATGATGATCAATAATACCCTACGGATGTTTAGCGGGCAGGTGCAGGTGCAACGCGAAGGCTACCAGGATAGCCAGAAAATGCGCCAGGTCGTGAACGACATCCGTGATTTGGCTGGTAACATCCGCGAAATGTTCCCTGCCGCCAGTGTGGCTGCCCGTGCAAATGCATTTGTGCTGGTTTCGAGTGAGGATAGATCCTTTGGTACGCAACTGGTGGGTGTTGAACCCGATCAGGAACCCGGTATATCGAGCATTCCCGGTCTGTTGACTGACGGTCGTTACCTGGATGATCCTGATGCCCCCGAGGTCGTCATCGGTAGTGTAATGGCGAGAAACCTGAAGGTACAAACAGGTGATGAACTGACCTTCCTCGGCAGCGGCAGAGATGGATCATTCGCTGCCGGTGTCCTGGAGGTGGTGGGAATTTTCAGTTCCGGTTCACAGGATATGGATCGAAGCCTGGCGGAGATCCCCCTGGGTTATTTTCAGGAAGCGTTTGCGATGGAGGCGGGTGGTCATGTCATCGCACTGGCTGTTGACGAGTTGGGCGCAGTGCCGGCGATGATCGGACCGTTGAAAGCAGCAATTGGTGACCGGGACGGGCTGGTAGCTCTTGACTGGGAGGAACTGATGCCGGGACTCAAGCAGGCCATCCAGGCCGATATGACCAGCGCCTGGTTCATGTATGCGGTGTTGATAGTGCTGGTTGCATTCAGTGTGCTTAATACGCAACTGATGTCAGTGCTCGAGCGTACGCGTGAGTTCGGTGTGATCATGGCGTTGGGTATTAAGCCACGCAGACTAGCTTTACTGGTTTTGCTTGAAACTTTCCTGATGGCTTCGCTTGGTTTTTTGATAGGTATGTTGCTTGGGGCATTTGTGTCCGGGTATTTCGCCCAGGCCGGGTTTGCCTATCCCGGCATGGATGAACTCGCGGCCAAATTCAATATGCCGCCGGTAATCTATCCCTCTTTTGACCTGCTTTCCATCATGCTTGGGCCGGTGGTGGTCTTTATATTCTGCCTGTTCGCTGCTATTTATCCGGCCTTGAAACTATATGGTTTACGACCGGTCGATGCGATGAGGGCTGTCTGATGGGCATGCCGGTATCAGCCATGTCCAAATTGGCCTGGCGTAATTTATGGCGAAACTACCGGCGTACGCTGATCATGCTGCTGGCCATTGCACTGGGCGTGTGGGCGATGATTTTCATGACGGCCCTGTTACGCGGCATGGTCGATGACATGGTCAGGCAGGGTATCAGCGCTTTACCGGGTCATGTTCAGATTCACGCAAATGCCTACCGGGATGACCCGTCGGTTATGCACAGTTTGCCTGCTCCGGACAAAGCCCTGCTTGATGTGCTCAATAGTGAGCAGGTATTGGCCTGGAGCAGCCGGATAAAAGTACCTGCAATGATTTCCAGCGAATACGACAATGCCGGGGTTTCATTAATAGGGGTGGATCCTGATGGGGAGTTGGCACTGGGATTTAATGCCAATGACATTATAGAAGGCCGCTTTCTCAGCACAGCGGGTGATAACGGTATCTTTGTAGGCAAAAAGCTGCTGCACCGCCTCGAGACACGCCTGGGTAAGCGTGTCGTGGTGATGAGCCAGGATCCGGAAAACGCCATTGCGGAGCGTGGTTTCAGGATAGTGGGGGTTTTTGAAGCCGAGTTGAAAAACCTCGAGGAAAACATGGTTTACGCGGGTCGTGACGTGGTGCAAAACATGCTTGGTATAGGCACGGATGTATCTGAAATTGCCGTTCTGGATTTCGACTATCGGGCAAATGACGGGCTCGTATCACGTATCCGCCCGGTAGCGCCAGCCGATTGGGAGGTGCTGTCATGGGTGGAGCTTGACCCCTATCTCGGCACCATGATGCGGGTCATGAACGGTTTTGTTCTTGTCTGGATGGTGGTGATCTTCCTTGCCCTTTCTTTCGGACTGGTAAATACACTGATGATGGCGGTGTTCGAGCGGGTACGGGAAATTGGTCTGATGCGTGCTTTGGGGATGAGGCCATCGGCCATCGTTTACCAGATACTGGTGGAGTCAATCATGCTGCTGGTGCTGGGCCTGGTGATCGGTAACCTGGTGGCCATTGGCACCATTGCTCCATTGAAAGACGGCATTGACATATCGGTGGTGGCGGAAGGTATGGAGATGATGGGTGCATCCAGTATGTTGTATCCGGTGCTGCAATGGACAGACCTGTTGCTTGCCAATGCCGTTGTGATCGTCCTGGGTATCATTACCAGCCTGCTGCCGGCATGGCGCGCGGCACGGTACAGGCCGGTTGAGGCCCTGAGCCGGACATGAATATCAATCCACGCAATCAAAGTGAAATGCTCAGTCTGTTAAATCTACCGGGGCTAAAGCGATGTCAGCCATAAGTTGTAAAGACCTGTGCAAATATTATCAGCAGGGTGATGCGGTGATAAAAGGCCTGGATCATGTCAGCCTTCAGATCGATCAGGGTTCGTTTATTTGTCTTTCAGGGCCTTCCGGTTCGGGTAAAACCACCTTGCTGAACGCCATTGGCGGTCTTGATTCTCTTGACAGCGGTGAGATTGCCATTGACGGGGATCGTGTCGACTTACTTGGAAAATCTGCACTGGCAGATTTACGTCTGCATCAAATCGGTTTTGTATTCCAGGCCTATAACCTGATTCCAGTGCTCAGCGCCCGGGAAAATGTGGAGTTCGTTATGCAGGTGCAGGGTGTGAGTGCAGCGGAGCGTCAACAGCGATCGTTGAGGATTTTGAAGGAGGTCGGACTGGAAGGCATGGAGGACCGGCGCCCGGCCCAGTTATCCGGTGGTCAACAACAACGCGTGGCAGTCGCCCGTGCCATTGTCAGTCAACCCAAGCTGGTGCTGGCAGATGAACCGACAGCCAACCTCGATTCCCGGAGTATGGAAATACTGATGCAACATTTCCGTGACCTGAACCGCATACACAAGGTGACTTTTCTGATCGCAACGCATGATCAGCGGGTGATGGAATGGGCGGACCGTTTGATCAGTATGGAAGACGGGCGTGTGATCAGGGATGAGTTGCAGCAAGCCCGTTGATGGTGCGTGATGCGCAATAGCCGGTTCATAGCCCCGTGTATGCTGATACAGGTGCTGTATTTTGGCATAACTCTGTCCGCAGTTGCTTCGGAGCAGTATTCCAGTGCGACTCAGTGGAGCTTTGGCGGACACGCCAAATATCAGTATGTGTACACACACGTTCCACAAGACAGTGTGTTCTACAGCATCAGTGGTGAAAAACTGCAAGACCACAATCTGGAAGTTCGTTTGAAGCTTGCCGCCAGGCGTGACCGTCTGGACTTTGAAGCGCATACACAGTTCATTGCAATACATTCAGACACGCTTTCGGGTTTCCGTGGTCTACCGGGATTGCTTTTTCCCGGTAGAGATGTAATCAATGACGATCGCCGCTGGTTTGATCTGACCCATGATTTTCACAATCAGGGCAAGAATGCCACGCTGGTACGCCTCGACCGCCTCAATCTTGGCTACACGGGTGAAAAAACGGTCATCCGGTTTGGCCGCCAGGCAATCAGTTGGGGCAACGGTCTCCTGTTTACCCCGATGGACATTTTCAACCCCTTTGACCCGGCGGCAGTGGATAAAGAATACAAGACCGGCGATGACATGCTCTATGCCCAGTATCTTCTGGATAATGGTAATGACATACAGGCTGTAGCAGTGGTGCGCCGTAACCCGGTTACCGGTGAGGTCAACCAGGACCAGTGCTCCCTGGCGGTGAAATACCATGGTTTTTGGGATAGTAATGAGTTTGATGTATTACTGGCAGAACACTATGGGGATGCGTTAATCGGGCTGGGTGCCAGTAGCAGCCTTGGCGGTGCTGTCTTGCGTGGTGACATGGTTCTGGACGATACCGATTCAGGTTCCGTTTTATCCGCTGTTGGCGGAGTCAGTTATTCCTGGGTATCCGCCGGACACAACTGGACAGGACTGCTGGAGTACTATTTCAATGGCTTCGGTATGAAGGGTGGGGACTATTCCACCACCGGGCTTGCGGAAAATCCTGAGCTTGTCAAAAGACTCGCCAGGGGCGAAGTATTCAATCTTGGCCGTCATTATCTCGGTGCATCAGTGACGGTGGAAGCCACACCACTTCTTAAGCTCACGCCAAATCTCTTTATCAACCTTGTTGATCCCTCGGCGCTGGCACAACTGACGCTGAGCTACGAATGGAAACAGGATATCGTGTTGCTGGCAGCCCTGAACATTCCAATCGGCCCGAATGGCAGCGAATATGGTGGAATCGACGCAACGCAAACCGCTACGTATCTCTCAACCGGTCTCTCATTGTTTACAGAGTTGGCATGGTACTTCTGACTTTCTGCCAGAACCCACTGAGCGCCAGTACAAATCTCCAGTCCACCGGGAATATGATGGGATTCTCTGCTGTCCGGAGACCCGGATGTATCGCGTCGAACCAGGCAAAATAAATACTGAAATCAACTGGATCACAAAGTGCGCAGCGGTTATTGTCAGCAGCGTGAAAAGAGGGTGCCCGCGATGTCTTTGCAGGGGTCCGGGTTTCGGGTATACATAAACGTATGGTGCTTCTGAAAAATGTGAGGAATTAAATGTCCGGTACAAATATGCGTCCGGTGATACGTCGCTGGCTTGGCAGAGTTTCAGTTGGATTGGTTTTGCTCGTTTTTCTGGGTTTTCTTGCGGGTTATTTATGGCTCCGCCAAAGTCTTCCACAACTGGAGGGCAATATCCAAACTGCCGGAGTAAGCCTTCCTGTCAGCGTTTCCCGTGATGCAGATGGTGTGCCAACCATACAGGCTGCCAACCGCAGTGATGCATCGTATGCGCTTGGTTATCTGCATGCACAGGAGCGTTTCTTTCAGATGGATCTGTTGCGGCGCTCAGGTGCCGGTGAGTTATCTGAAATTCTGGGTGATGCGACCCTGGAATTTGACCGTAAACGCCGCCGTCATCGCTTCCGCCACCGGAGCGAGGGGGCGGAGGGTATATTCACAGAGGAAGAAATCGCCATTACCAATGCCTACACCAGTGGTGTCAATGATGGCCTGGCTGCACTCGGGGCGGCCCCCTTTGAGTATGCACTGCTTGGTGCGGAACCGGAGGGTTGGACGAATGCTGACAGCATGCTGGTTGTTTATGCCATGTATTTTGATCTGCAGGATTCAGACAACCGCTATGAACGTGATTACAGCCTGGTGCATGACATCATGGGTGAAGATTATGCCAAATTCCTGGTGCCGGGAAGCACGTCCTGGGATGCCCCCGTCGATGGTGGTTTATTGCCGCCGGCACCTTTTCCTGCAGACAAACCCCTGCCGGAGAGGAAAGCTGCCTCGACAGGTGCTGCCAGGTTACCGACTGATGAGGTTGTGCTCGGCAGCAATAACTGGGTGGTAAGCGGGGCTTTGACCGAAACCGGTGCTGCCATCGTGGCGAACGATATGCACCTTGGTCTTGGTGTGCCGAATATCTGGTACCGGGCGCGTTTGTTGATCCAGGACACAGACACCGACATTACCGGTGTGACACTCCCGGGTGCGCCAGTCATTGTGGTTGGCTCCAATACCGATATTGCCTGGGGTTTTACCAATTCACAGACCGACACCCAGGATATTATTTTCATCGACTGGATCGATGAGGCAGCTGGGATTTATCAAACTCCTGATGGCCCGGCAGTTATGGAAAACATTACCGAAACCATTTGTAGTAAAAGCGGCAATTGCAGCGATTTTAGTATTCGGGAAACGATCTGGGGCCCGGTGCTCGAGACGCCTGACCACTTCTCACGGACCATGGTGACCCGCTGGATTGCCCATCAGGAGGGTTCGGCAAACATGCAACTCATGCAGATGGAAAATACCCGGACGATTGAAGATGCTTTCAGAATCGCACACAGGGCGGGCACACCGGCACAAAACATGATGGTGGGAGACCGTGAGGGCAATATTGGTTACACACTGCTGGGTCCGGTACCGGCGCGATTCGGGTATTCAGGATTGCTGCCGGGCAGTTGGGCGGATGGCAGTCATGGTTGGAACGGCCGGCTGACGGGATCCGCCATCCCGGCAATAATCAACCCCGCACAACAACGCCTGTGGTCGGCCAATTCACGCATGGTTTCCGGCGATTTGTTGACCAATGTCGGTTTTGGGAATTACGCACTTGCAGGCCGTCAGCACCAGGTCCGTGAACGGCTGTTGGCACTGGACAGCGCGGATGAGGATGATTTGTTTGCAATACAGCTGGATGTTGACGCCCTGTTCCTGGCCCGCTGGCGTTTGCTGATGCTTGATCAATTTTCAGCGAGTACGGACGAAGCCGTGCTGGCTGCTCTCGACAGGGTTGAAAACTGGGAAGGCCGGGCCATACCGGAATCGGTCGGTTACCGCGTGGTACGCCGCTTTCGCAGCCATATCATCATGCGCGTCATATCCGGATTGACGGAACCGCTGCAAGCTTACCTGGGTGAACGTTTCCCCTGGTATAGCCGCACCGTTGAAGGCCCGACCTGGCGCCTGGTAGAGGCGCGACCCACGCACCTGTTACCACCCGGGTATGACAATTGGGATTCCCTGATCGACTCAGCGATGGGTGATGTCCTGGAAGAGATTACCGAAAATGGTGGTTTGGACGACTATACCTGGGGTGCCTATACCGAGCTGGCCATTGATCACCCCTTGAGTGCATTTGTACCCGGCCTGGGTTTACTGACTGATACACCGAAGCAGCAGGCACCAGGTGAGTTCAGCAATATGCCGCGAATCAGTGCGGGTACTTGGGGTGCTTCAGAACGAATGGTCGTGTCACCCGGACACGAAGAAAATGGGATTTTCCAGATGCCAAGCGGCCAGAGCGGTCACCCCTTGTCACCTTATTTCAACAAGGGACACGAGAACTGGGTCAGTGGTAAGAGAAGTCCGTTTTTACCGGGCCCGACAGAATGGACCCTGGTTTTTCAACCCGCGGAAGACTCAAAAGGCCTCAAATGAAGATTTAATGAAGCCAGATCAGAGAAAAATAAACGGGTGTAAACGCTGATGAGAAGCGTACCAGTGCAGGTCTGGCGCTTAATGGTTGCCTATGCATTGATGATGGCCGGTACATCGCTGATGGTCCTGATTGCCGGGATTATCGGTACGCAGTTCGCTCCTTCACCGGGTCTTGCTACCTTGCCCATTGCATTGACCATCGTGGGTGTGGCCCTGTCAACCTTGCCGACCGGCAGCTTGCAAAACCGTTTCGGTCGCAGAAAAGTATTCATCAGTTATGGATTTCTTGCCGTGATGGCAGCATTGCTGGCTGCGCTGAGCCTGGTTTATCAGAGCTTTGGCGGGTTTTGTATGGCAGCCGTATTGATGGGATGGTCCGGAGCTGCAGGTCATCAGTACCGTTTTGCAGCAATGGAAAGCGTATCCGCTGAAATGGCTCCCAAGGCCACCTCGGTGTTACTGTTTGGAGGGATCCTTGCCGCCGCTATCGGACCGGAGATTGCAGTCCGTGGCCAGCACTTGCTGGCGGCAGAATTTGCCGGTTCCTATCTTTTGCTGGCAGGTGTTTACCTGCTGGGTATCATTCTGATCAGTTTTTATCATGAGACCCGGACAAGCAGCAACCGGCGAGTCATTCAGGGCCGCCCGTTGCTGGAGATCATGCGTTCTCCGGTAATTATCCTCGCCGTCGCCGCTTCTGCAGTCGGGTACGGTGTGATGAGCTTCGTGATGACTGCCGGTCCGGTCAGTATGCACGAACATGCCGGTCATGATATGCAGTCAACCAAGTGGGTGCTGCAGTCCCATATTGCGGCGATGTACCTGCCCTCGCTTGTGTATCCCTGGCTGCACAGCCGGTTCGGTTTCAAACGTATGATGTGGGCAGGTGTTGCGGCCTTGTCGTTGTGCCTGCTCATCGGCTCGCTCAATACGGAATTTATTCACTACTGGCTGACCATGGTGATCCTCGGTGTTGGCTGGAACTTCCTGTTCCTCAGTGGTACCAACCTTCTGCATTACGGATATCGCGATGAAGAACGTTTCAAGGTGCAGTCCTTCAATGACTTCCTGGTCTTTTCAATCCAGGGGATAGCCAGTCTGAGTTCGGGCTGGTTCCTGTACCGATGGGGTTGGCAGGGCGTGCTGTCCGCTTCGGTGCCACTGGTGCTTGCTTTTGCACTTTTGGCCTGGTTCAGCGGTGCTTCCAGTGGCCGGTTAAAGCAGCAGGTCTAGGAGCCTGTCGGGTTTAACATGATCTACTGCGAAAAACCCGAGTTTGGCCAGATTTCCCGCTCTTTATCGTTACACGCGGTAACTTGTTTACATAAAAGACCGAAAAATCTGACTCAAATCGGTTTTTACCCCAGGGCACCTTCTCTTGATGCTGCGCATCAATTCACCTTGCTCTCGCTACGATCGGCCAAACCTGACAGTCTCCTGGGAATCCCTCTTTTGATTCTGTGGTATTTCGCCAACAGGATTTAGCTTTTTCAACACCGCTGTGTGCCCAAGGCGTGCTTTTGTGCTTACAATGTAAGGGTGAATATCATGACGGTACATAGCGATCAGGAGCGAGGATGAACGACTCCTTGCTCAGCTTCGAAAGTCAGCCGGACAGTTTGGTTGTCAGTGTCAGGGGTCAGTGGATATTTGATGAGGTTCTGGCACTGGAAGAAGCAACAGCTTCTGTGCTGCCGGAAGCCGGACAGATGGTTACTTTTCAGTGCGCTGGTCTGGAGGATATCGATATCGCCGGTGCCTGGGTTCTGTACGATCGTACGGAACAACTTTCCATGTTGGGGATAAAGTCTGAGTTCGTCGGTTTTAAAGCAGCCCATTTCAAGTTTTTACAACACATCATCGATGCTGCGGCCATCCGGGATTATGAAGAACCGGGTGAAAATCCTGTGCGCCCGAAACGATTGCACAAGGCTGTCGAGAATCTTGGAAGTCATTCTACGGCTTTTATTGAGGATCTTGGTGCGATCGCGAGATCCATTCTGGAGGGTGTGCGCAGTCCGTCACTGTTAATGGTCGGTGAAACCATCAAGCAGGTTTACCACACCGGTGTACAGGCTATCCCGGTAGTGGTTGTGATTACTTTCCTGATCGGAATTGTCACCGTTCACCAGGCTGCGGGCCAACTGGGAAAGTTCGGTGCCACGGTACTCGTTGTCGACCTCGTCAGCATATCGATCACCCGTGAGATGGGTGTGTTACTGGCGGCCATCATGGTGGCAGGCCGGTCCGGCAGCGCCTTTGCTGCAGCGCTGGGTGTCATGAAGCTCAACGAAGAGGTTGACGCGATGCGCGTGATGGGTCTCAACCCGAACCAGATGCTGATAATTCCACGCATTCTTGGCCTGGTGATCGCCTTGCCGATCCTGACCATTTTTGCCGATATCGCGGGTATCGCCGGTGGTGCATTGATCGCCGTGGGCACAATGGGAATCAGTGGTTTACAATTTGTTGAGCGTGTGGCCTACAGCACTGATCTGACCGATTTTTATGTTGGCCTGAGCAAGGCGCCGGTGTTTGCACTACTCATTGCCATGGTCGGTACCTTGCGTGGTATGCAAGTGAAATCATCGGCTGAAGAACTGGGACTAAAAACAACCACGGCGGTGGTACAGTCTATTTTCATGATTATCGTCGCCGATGCCTTGTTTGCAGTTTTGTTTACACGTATGGGTATATGATGGATACGATCATTTCAGTCAGGAACCTGGTCAACCGTTTTGGCAGCCAGGTCGTGCACGACGGTCTCTGCCTGGATGTCCGTCGTGATGAGATTCTTGGCCTCGTGGGTGGTTCCGGCAGCGGAAAATCAGTTTTAATGCGAAGTATCCTGGGTTTGCAAAGGCCGACCAGCGGAACCATCACCGTGATGGGACAGCAGATCAAGTATCATAAACCAGGGCCGAGCCGGTGCTGGGGCGTATTATTCCAGGCAGGGGCATTATTATCAGGTTTGACCGTGCAGGAGAATGTTGAATTGCCGATTGCGCTTTATTCAGACATGCCGTTGGAAACCCGTCATGAACTCGCCAGTCTGAAGCTGTTAATGACGGGCTTGTCACTTTCGGTTGCTGACAAGTACCCATCGGAGTTGTCGGGTGGTATGCGCAAACGGGTATCACTGGCGAGGGCGCTGGCCCTGGAACCTAAAATCCTGTTTCTTGATGAACCCACGGCCGGTCTGGATCCAATAGCCGCTACTGAATTTGATAAATTGATTACTTACCTGCACGATAATCTCGACCTGACCATCCTGATGATCACCCATGATGTGGACAGTCTGTTTGGGATTTGTAACCGCATTGCCGTGTTGGTGGATGGGGGTGTAGTGGTGGGGAACATGGACGAAGTACTGGCCTCTGACCACCCCTGGATCAAGAGCTACTTTGGTGTGCCACGTGCACAAAGGGCCCGCCAGGCGGCTGGAAGGCGGTTATATGAATAACAGAAACTTCGCCGTTGGAATGTTTGTCGCAGTCGCACTGGCTGTATTTGTGGTTGCCACACTGTGGTTAACGGGTAAACAGTCTTCTGAACCTACAATAAATTACTCGATGTTTTTTGAAAAGGACGTCGGCGGCCTGATGCTGGGTGGGCCCGTGTTTTACCTGGGTGTGGAAGTTGGCACTGTCACCGCGATGAATATTGTACCGGGTAATCCTGTGCGGATACGGGTCGACGCCAGAGTATTGAAAACCGCACCCATCGATACCGGTACCTATGCCAGCCTGGCTTTCCAGGGAATTACCGGTGTTGCCGTTATCAAGTTGTATGCCGAGCCCGGGTTGCATGATCCGGTTCAGCCAGAGAAAGACAGCCCGTTTGCCGTGATTAAGGTTCGTGATACCGGTTTCAGTGCGCTCCTGTCAAAGGCACCTGCGATCATCGAAAAACTGGATTCCGTGCTGGTGCAGATCAACCAGGTTCTCGGTGAAGAAAATCGCGAATTGGTGAGCGGTATGCTGGTGGATATCGCAGGTGTGACCAGTGAACTTTCCTCTCAAAAGGAGACGCTTGGCGAGCTTCCTGCGTTACTCAAGTCCTCCCTGGAACAAATTAACGAAAGTCTTGCACAGCTCAGATCGATGGCTGTCAAGTTGGAGCCGGGCCTGTCGTCTTCCGTTGCAAATCTTGAGCAGATGACACAGGACCTCGTTAAGCTCACAGCGCGACTGGAGCGCTGGACAGCAAGCAATGACGAGGAGGTAAACGCGTTTATGGCAGACGGGCTTGGCCAGGTGCCTGCGTTGATGTCGGAAGCGCAGGTTACATTGCGTGAGGTTCAGAAACTGGTCAAAGAGATACGAGAAGACCCTTCAGCACTGATCTATCAACCAAGTGAAGCAAACATTGAGGTGGAGAGATAAGCCGCCATGACCATTTATAGACCTTTTATCGTTTTTAGTCTCTCTCTCCTGATGTTGTCCATTGGCGCATGCAGTGGACTGACACAAAGCGACAAACCCGCGGTGAAAAGATGGTGGCTGGAGCCGTATGTGGTTGCAGCACCGGCTAATCCTGCCGACCCGCTTGTACCCGTGGCACTTTCTGTTACCGTTATTCCCGGGCTGGATTCCGACAGGATATTGACGCTTTCCGATGACGCCGAGCTAAGTCAGTTTGCAGCCGCGCGCTGGGTGGATCACCTGCCGGAGTTGGTAAATTCACTAATCGGGCGGTCATTGCAGGCAACGGGACAGTTTGAAGTCGTTTCTGAAAGGCCTGCCTCAAGCGCAGAGGTGTGCCACCTGGAGTTGGAGTTACGTGAGTTTTTTGCAGATATTGGTTCAAGTGGCGGGGTTAGTGGTGTCAGGGTGGCAGTCAATGGCAGCTTTGAATGTGAGTCTTCTGAGCCGGTGGTGTTTCACTCCACGGCATCGGTATCGGTCGCGGATGAGCGCATGAATGTTATCGTTGCGGCTTTTCAGCAGGCGATGGATCGTGTGACACAGGAAATAATAGAAAAAATATATTAATTTATATACAGTTATGACTATAATGTAATGTTTATTATTAACTATTTAGCGACATAGATTTACCCAATATGAGCTATGTCAAAGCGCTACTTATTCTTATCTATGTGACCAAGCCAACTTCCAACCGCGACCGCCAGCACGGCCATTGTCCAGACAATTACTGCACCGGTTGGCAGATCAAATAACGCAGAAAGCAGGATGCCGGCAATATAGGCCGCTACCCCCAGGAAGTAACCCGCCAGCAAACGTTGTTTGCCGTTTAACCGTCTGGTCGCAAGTGCGGGTATGATCAGGCTGGCGAATACCAGGTAAACACCAACGAACTGTACCGATGCTGTTACCGCAAAGGCAAAAATTACATAGAAACCCTTATGGCCGATCTGCTTACGCCATTTGAACCAGACTGCCAGCAGGAAAGTGTAAAGCAGTGTCATGTAGATCAATGAGGTCCAGGTTGACCAGAGAATCTGCCCGACCAGGAGGTCTTTCATGTGCTGGGCACCGTGCGGGTTGCCGGCCAGCAAAAGAATGCTGCCGGTAGCGGCCAGTACAAAAAGGATACCGATCAGTGCTTCCTGGGAGTTCGGCCAGCGCTTTTCTGTCCAGCTAAGACCTGCTGAAGCCAGCAGGGCGGCGCTCACAGCAGAAACCTGTACGGCCCACATATGCTCTTCCCAACCCATGACACCGGCGGCGAGTACACCCAGACCGGCTATTTGTGCAATGGCCAGATCAATAAAGATAATCCCTCTTTTGAGGACTTCCTGACCCAGTGGTACATGGGTACTGAGTACCAGGAAGCCCGCAAAAACTGCCGGTCCCAATATGGACCAGTTGAACGATTCCATGTTTATACGTCCCCGGCGGTCAGTAAACGGTTAATAATATCATCGAACCATTTGAAAAGGTCGCTGGCCTCGTGGGTTCCTCCGACCGTCAAAGGCAACAGAACGGCAGGAATACCGGTACGCTCAGATAACCAGTCGGAGGGTTTTTCACTCTGGAAGGGTGCGCGGATAATAAAGTCGGCCCCCTTGTCGCCGAAGCGGTCCAGCAGGCTTGCCAGATGACTGGCGGTCGGTGGAATTCCTGACACGGGTTCCAGCGTGGCAACTTCGATGAGTCCCAACCAGTCTTCAAGATAGCGCCATGATTTGTGGTGGGGAATGACTCGTTTGCCCCGCAAGACCGAAGCGCGCTTTTCCCAATTTGTGATAGCGATTGTCCAGCGCTCACGGAAACTTGAAAGGTTTTGCTGATAGCTGTCTGCATTGGCGGTATCGAGTTGTACCAGGCGTTCGGTCATCGCCCCGGCCACCAGCAGGATGTTGTGCGGGTTGGTCTGGATATGCGGGTTGCCCTGCGGGTGAACATCACCCTGGGACCGGTCACTGTCGAGTGTGATGTCAAGCCGTTTTACATAATTGCTGGCCTCAAGAAAGCCCGGAGTGCCGGGCAGGACATCGGGATTATTGGCCTTCCTCAATAACATCGGTAGCCAGCCGATTTCCAGCTGCGCACCGCTACACACGATCAGGTCAGCCCGTCCCATCTTTGAAATCAGGCTGGGTCTTGCCTGTATATAGTGGGGGTCCTGCAGGGCATTGGTTGCACTGCTGACTTGAATATTGTCCCCGCCCAGTTCCGTCGCCAGGGCAGCCCATTCCGGTTCACAGACAAACAGCTTCAAATCCGCATACGTTGCCTGCGTAAGCAATAGCAACAGGGTAGATAAAATCATTTTTTTCATCAGTTTCTTCCTTGTGGGGAACACTGAAAACAGTGACGCTTTTCCACGCCGGTTGTGGTTGTCATAGTGCATCAGTCTCATCCTAAAAAGAATGCGCGCCGTGAGCGCCTATGCTGAAAATGTATTGCAAGCCCCACTGGTTATCATCATCAAATCCCGCCTCGTCGTGTGTGTATTGCAGTCTCAGGCGGCTGAACTCACTGTTGGACCAATCCGCCATCAGGCTGTAACGGTAGGGGTCATGAGAAGAGGGCATCAAAGGCGTGCCATCAAAGGCTTGTCCGGGGTCGTCGGAAGACAGGCGGTCATAACGCAAACCTATACGCCATTGTGGGAATGGCTGATAAACGGCCTGCAAATACCAGCCCTGTTGGTCGGTATCATAAGGCAATGCACTGGCTCCGGGTACGGTATAACGACCATCTTCATTTCGCCAAATGTATTCGGTCTGGAAAATGAAGTTACGTTGCTTGCTGTTCCCGTTGGGTGCCCACTTCCAGACAAACTCAGCGATCCACAGGTCTGTTTGCCCGGTAAAAACAAGAGGGTCATCTTCACTGCCGGATTCCCTGTCATCGGCGTCAGCCTGAAGGTAGGAAATGCCGGCTTGCCAGCTGTTGCTGAAACCAACATCGCCACCGCTGCGGAGATGCAGGGCATAGCTTCCAACGCCGGAATTGGCCGCGCCGCCTGCCGGGTATTTAGCCCCGCGTGCAACCTCTGCACCCAGTTCCAGGTAAAAGTCTGTAGGTGCCAGCCAGCGCAGCTGCAAACCGTCATCGATGTACTGGCCACCCAAAAATGCCTCGTAGGGCAATGGCAGGTCGGCAAAGTCCCAGCTATGTGCGTGTTTATCATTCAGGTAGCCGATATTCGAATAGAACCTTCCCATGCGAAGGGAGAGGCCGCCCGGCATGGTCATGGTCTCTACCCAGGCTTCCTCAAGTTCAACGACCACTTCACCGTCTTCAATTGCAATTGGCACTGTCAGCCAGGCCGTAAATTTGTCATCGACGTTGCCCGAGATGTTGATCTCGGTCTCTCCAAGGGCCAGTCCCTCGGGCAGGGGGCCGGCTTCACCGCCAAGTGGAAATCCGGGAATTTGGTAATCGTCGGGGTCATCACTATAACTCCAGGCCTGTCCCTGGAAGATGACACCAATTGCGGGATTTGAAGTATTGTTGCCGCTGTTCGTCATCTGCCCGACGTAAGGTTCCGGCTGCCACTGATCTGACTGCGAGGCTGGTTGATAATCCGATTGTGGTGATACTGCCTGTTGGCCAGCAGCTTTTTCCTCTGCTTCATCCAGACGCTGTTCCAGTTGGGCGATGCGTAATTCGTAGTCGGCTCTCATCTGAGCGAGTTCCGCTCGCAGGGCGTCTATTTCAGATTCGGTTTGTGCCAATACAGGTGTAGCGCTGCTGATCAGGCATACCCATAAAACTCCAAGGGCCATGGTGCGCATTGCGTGTCTCCATCATAAATTTTTGAAACCACCCGCCTTCGTACTAATGGCGGACTTATTGAAATGATATGTCAGGTGAGGTCGGGGGGAGCGCGGCTTTGGTGGGTGTGTAAAACAATGACTGGAACGTTAGTCGTGGTGACATCACCGCTCAAAAACATCTCAATTGAATTAACAAAAACCGTCCCGGGTTCATGTGCAATGACTTTGTCCGGACTGCCAGGATAAACGCAAAGGAAGCACAGGCCGGAATCACTGGCTGAATGACTGGAAACATGTGCACTGAAAGCCACGTTGCTTGCAGCCAGCATCAGCGCCAGCAAGAGGAACAGCAGTTGATGTTTTGTACTAATTTTTTCGATTGCTTTCAAATCAAAACCCATGCTTGAGCTTGGCTTGCGTCTTACAAATCAGCTTATCATGTTATACGACAACCGCAAGCGTGTCATTGATCTGGGGCAAAGGCGCTCAATTCAGGGTCTGCGCACAAAGAGACGGTGGCAGCTGGTATTGTCAGCATCGGAAGAAATCACATCGTTATACACCATAACGACGATGATGATTTTGATGTAGAGGGTGAACTGGTACTGCCGCTACCCTGATAGTGACAAATAGACGTCGCGATCCTGCCGGATTCCCTCTATCCTGAATAGGGGTTTTGCAGGAGCGTTCAATGAAATCAATCAATCGACACTGGTTGCCGGGGCTTTTCCTTGCATTTGCAAGCATTCAACTGGCGGCGGATGAACTTACTGATATCGATAACTATCTCCAGTACAGTCCGTCTTTTTCAAGCTCGGGCCAACCCACAGCCGGACAGCTTAAAGCCCTGTCCAGGGCCGGCTTCGAGCGTGTGATCTACATTGCGTTCAGCGATAATAAGACAGCCATCGAATCCGAAGATCGTGTTGTAAAGTCACTGGGTATGGATTATGTGCATATCCCCGTGGACTTCGATCAGCCGACGCTTGATGACTTTGAGGAATTTGCTGCGGTAATGAACCGGAATGGGGATATCCGTACACTGCTGCATTGCCAGATCAACCTGCGTGCATCCACCTTCAGTTTTCTCTACCGGGTCATCTATGGGGGAGTGCCCATGTCACTTGCAAAGTCAGATCTTGATACGATCTGGCAACCCGACAAGGTCTGGTACCAATTCATAGTCGATAGTTTGAAAAGCCATGGTTTGTCCGAAGACTGTGATGATTGTGACTGGGCAGTTAATGAGTTCAGGGACTGAACTCACACTATCTTGTCACTCAGCACAATGAGCCCGCGTTTTCTTCAACCTTTCTATCCAGTTGGCCTGGTAATATTCGTGGTGCTTCTGGCCGCTTACAAAGCCGCCCGCCTGGTAATAGAAATGGGTGCGGACTGGACCTCGTTTTTGATACTCATTGGTCTGGACGCCTTCTATATTTCACTGCTCTTACTGATTGCTCTCTTGCAAGCGCTGATCAGGCAGCGATGGTTGCGTGTCATTTCATGGGTGTTGCTTGTGCTCATGACGCTTTTCTACCTGGTAGACAGTTTTGTACTGCTGGCGCTGGACGAGCATGCAAGCCTGTTTGAAATCGGTCGTTACGTCTGGGAATGGGGTGTTGTCCTTAGCTTTTTTGATACCAGCGCTTACCTGGCGATCCTGCTGTTACTGGTCTTGATGTTGGGTTTTCTCAAGCCCGTGCGGGTGGTAAAGAAATCCGGCCTGTTGTTGTTGCTGATTGCACTCTTATCAACTGGTTTGAGTGCCGTTTACTCACCCCGGCCATTGCGGCCTTATGCAATGCTCAGTATCCAGGACATACTTGACGGGATAGGTCCTCAACAGGTATTGAGCTCTTATTCTGCAGGGGAAATAAAGTTCTATGCCGGACTGAAACGGGAGGCGGCAGCTATTCCACTGTCAAAACCTGACATCATCCTGCTGGTTGTCGAATCACTGTCTTCCATCAATTCAAATAAAGTATCGGGTAGCCCGGGTTTTTTGGGGGGCTTTGACAAGCTGGCGGAAGAGGGTGTTCTATTCAAAAACTTCTTCGCAAATCACCAGGCGTCAGAGGGTGGACTGATCGCCCTGCTGGGTGGTTTTCCCCCGATGCATTTCCCCACTGCCTCCCCCTATATGTTTGATGAGTTTGCTGTTCAACCGTCGGTGATCGCCGAGTACCGGCAGCAGGGTTATTTTACGGACTTTCTGACCAATGCCGACCTGGAGTTTATCGGGCTGGATCAGTTTCTGCGAGGCCTGGGCCTTGACCGCAGCCGGGGCAGGGATGAGGTCGATGACATGCGGTTGGCGCCGCGGGTGGTGCAGGCTGCACCCTCGGATGCCTATCTTTACCGTGAAGCCCTGACATCAATTCGGTCGTTGATGGCTTCCCGGCGACCCTTTTTTCTGACCATCGCTACCACCAGTACCCATCTGCCTTATAGCCATCCTTCCAGTGGTCCGGACACACCGGAGGCTGTATGGGACTGGAGCATGGAACAGTTGCTTTTATTTTACTCACAACTGTCGGATAACGGTTTTTTTGACAACGGCATTTTGCTGATCACCGGTGACCATCGGCAAATGCGGCCGGTGAGCGAAGCTGAAATTGAACGCTATGGTGCCAGCGCACGTGCGCGGGTGCCTTTGCTGGTGATCGGCAAGACTCATCCGCCGGGGCAAATCGATGACCGTTTTTTTCAACAATCGGATCTGTTGCGTAAGCTGGGTTTAATCAGTCAGCCTGAAACCAGGCTCTCACCGCAACCGGTCTGGGTAGAACGCTATAACCGCAAATATGGCCATATTGAGCTTATCAACAGCTTGAGTGTTTTTGATGAGTCCGACCAGGGCCGTCATGAATACCGGATAAAGATTCCGGGCAACCACATTGAATGGCTGGGTGACAAGCCTGAATTTGCCCGCCAGTTGGAGACCGCCATCCATGCTCAGCGAAGCCTTCACCAGCATATCCGCAGCGGCTTGGATCAGGAGTCAATGGCAGACCACTGACGGGTTTGGCAGGGTAAAGAAGCGCCTGCTTTTCAGGCAGTTCCGTTTTTTGGTGTAAACGGAATTCGAATACAGATGGTCAGGCCGTGCGGGTCGGTCTGGCTCAGTTTGATTGAATGTTCCGCTCCGTAAAGCGTGGCAAGCCGTTCCCGGGTATTCCTAAGCCCCACACCCTTGGCGTCCGGGATCTGGTTATTGACCAGTTCGCAACCCGGGCCATCGTCGCTCACTTCCATCAATAAATCGCCGGCAAATACCTTGGCGGATATTTTAAGATGCCCTCCGCCTACAGCCCGGGCGATACCATACTTGATGGCGTTTTCAATCAGGGGTTGCAGCAACAGGCTGGGGATCAATGCGTTTGTTGCTTCCTCATCAACATCGACTTCAAGAGATAGACGCTCTTCAAAGCGGACTTTTTCAATATCAAGGTAAAGTTGAAGGGCCTGCAACTCCTGCTTCAGCGTGATCTTCTGCATGGGATCATTATCCAGTGAGTAACGCAGAAAACTGGATAGCTTGGTCACCATGCGGTTGGCCAGTTCTGTATTCTGTTCCAGCACCAGGGTGGAAATGGCATTGAGTGTATTAAAAAGGAAGTGTGGGTTCAGTTGGTAGCGCAGCATCTTCAGTTGCGCCTCGTGTGCCATGGCAGCTGATCTGAGGGCGCTTTCGCGAATCTCCTGAAATACCCGGTATGATTTGATCGCAAAATACAGGGCACTCCAGGCCAGGATGATCGAGTAGTTGCCCAAGAAGAAACTTGCATAATCCATCTTGATGATGACTTCAGCAAGGTCACCAAGTTTCTCGGACCAGTCTTTCATGTCCTTCGTTTCTTGTATCCAACCCGTATATACGTAACTGCGGAATTTGATCCATGCGTAAGCGGCAATTGCGCTACCCCCTAGTAGCCCGATGGCTTGTACCCAGATAGCGCGATTCCACAAAAAGCGGTAAAGGTAACGCAAAGGCAGGGAAACGAGCATGCCGAAAACGGTGATGATAGCGACATAAATGGCATAATGAGGGGCAATTTCTACTGCCCATGATGTGGTATACAGGTATTTGCCAACAAGTCCCCACGCGGCCCAGCCACCCACGTGGAGTATCCAGAACAGGTTCGGTCGGTTCTTTATTATGGCTTTCAGTTTCACGTGGTGATTTTACACGTTTGCCGCGTAGTCGTGCCGCATCTTAACCTTCTGCTAATGCGGTTTATCTCAAATCAATGATACTGGTATCTATCAAAGTCACAGGAATGAAGGATTCTGTCTTAAAGCTGGTAGACAGCAATATCTGCCAGAGCAGGTATATCCCGTCGACAGTTATCCATCAGGACCACCGGATGGCTCTGTCTGGAATCGTCGACTAAACACCAATTTTGGACGCGCGATAGATGCCGGTTTAACACATGAGCTAGAGGAATATATTCAGACACCCAAATGGTGTTTATTTCCTTGAGAGAGCGTGCCGGTAACTGTTTTATGATTGCTGTTGAGATGTACGAAGAAAAAAGCGTATATCTTGTGCTATACTTAAATTGAAGCTTCGTTGCCGGGTTGGATAAGCGTTAGGGATGTAAGTTTGAAGGCAACGAAGCTGATAATGCTAGGCTCGGAGTTCGTTGGGTCCGTTGCAAAGCAGTATAGCCAGGTAAGGCACTTCCTGACAGTTTGGGAATATCGTCAGGAACAGACAAGACAGGCAGGGATAGCATACGTCAGACTGTAACCGGTGAAAACCGGTTGGTTCGGTTTCTCGCTCAACTCACACTGAGTTCAGTAAGGATGACCACTTTAGTTTTCATGCTTTGAAATTATTGAAAACGGGTGCTCGGGGCGAGGAGGATTACCATGTTTTTTTATACTGCTTTATTTGTCGCCAGTGTGATCGCGGCTCTCATAATTCTATACCTTTTTAATGCACTGAAGAATGTAGGCCAAGCTGTTTACAGGGCATTTCTACCGAGTTCAAAAGATAATCTCGCTCGTCATATCGACGACGCGCCATATCACGCCACCATCAATGACACACCCACCCCATGGGGTTGGAATGGTCAAGCCGCACCGGTGGTAAACCCTGTAAAGCCAGTCCCTGCATCACCAAACGACGATGCGCCATGGGGTTGGAAGGGTAACGATCACGCGGTTCGTGAACACGGTCCCAAGAGCGCTGTCCGGACTGCCGTTGCGGGTCTTGACGCTGTTCTCAATAATACCGGTAATGAAAGCGGCACAAAATCAAATAGGCAATCGGCGGTTGGCTGGCCGTATCGTGAAGAGAAATTTGAATTAGCCGGTAAGGCGTACAAAGTGACACGGAAGGCAACACTCCGAAAGACCAATTTAGAGACGACAGGTAAACCCTGGGGTTGGTAGCGTTACGCCGCTAGCGCAGACTCTCTTAACTTGGGTTAAGACACTTGGGCAACTCGATACTCTCGTTGCCCGGGATTTTTATACCCATCGGTATTTTTTCAACACCCATACTTTCTTCCGGAAAAGGACGCAGCAATTCCAGTGCCTCTGGTTTTGACGCCCTCAACCACTGTGCTGCCTCAGCCGGACTTCTTATTATGGCGGGTGAACGGTGGTGTCCGACAGATTTCAAAACCGCATTGGGTTCAACGGTGATTATGCTGACGCTCAGCTTTTTTGAACCATCGTCAGAAGTAAACCAGCTGGCCAGTCCACACAACAACCAGAACGGCGCGTGCAAGGGAAACACGGCATAGGGAATTTGAGGCCTGACGCGGCTATCGAACTCATAAAACCAGGACACCGGTATCAGCACCCTGGAATTTTTTGACCAGGCACCCATGTAGGATGGCGCAAACGCAGATCCTCCGTCACGCAACCTGGCATTTGCAGTTGAGATGAGTTTACCGTCTTTGTTGCGCGGCAATTGGCCGTGAGACCAGTAAGGCAGGAACGGCCAGGTAGCCTCTATGGGCCGGTCGATATCTCCATCGGCGTAGATGGCCGGGAGGCTTTCCCAGGTCATTGAGTCCGGTTCGGATTTTCGCCGCAGACGGGAAGGGGATATGTTTATCCTGCTGGCAGGATCCGGGGGAAAGGCAGAGGCGGGAGTCAGGCTGGTTGCCCAGCTGTAAACATCCTTCCATTTCAGGTGTGATACTGCTGCTTTTCCACACATGGTTTTAACAACCCCCGTTAAAGATAAATCACCCCGGTACCTTTTTCCTCATTCGAATAGACTGCTGAATCTCAATGTCTCATCATCGCAATTATTTCATTCGGTGTTTTACCATTCAGTTTTCTGAATAACCTGTCCTTATCCTGACGCAGACTCATGTCCTGGGTCAGGATGACTCCCAGGGCTTTATTTAGCTGATCAGCCTCGGTATCGCCTGCCTGTTGCCTGACTTTTTCTATGCTTTTGTTAACTTGCGCCTGCGAGGAGAAATTAACCGGTTGATCCATTACGGAAGCTTGCCCGCCCTGCGTTCCCTGGGTTACAGGTAGCGATCCTGAAGCATCTGCTGTTTGCCCTTTGCTTGCTGTCTTTTCAGGGTCATCACCCTGTTTCGCACATGCCGGTAGCAGGAACAAAGTGATCGTGATGATGGAAGCTGCCATTAAGAGTTTTTTAAACATTGTGTATCCTTTTTTTTGGTTGGTTTCGGACGATTATCGCAGGCTTCGACCATTTCGCTTCAAGATGATTCCATTCGGATCAGGTTTTCGCCGCAATTACCTTGTAGTTTTCATTTACAGCCAGTTCGCTAAATCGTTTGAACCGTTTCGCAAGCCAGGGTTCATAGGGCAGGTGAACATTGGCGACTATCATTAGTTGACCACCGGGCTTGATCTGTTTGTGCACGGAATCCAACAAGCGCATACCCAGGCCGTTATCGGTTTTGATGCCCGCGTGTATGGGTGGGTTGCTGACAACAACATCAAAACTGCCTTCGACTTCCGACAGACCATCAGATGCCAGTACACAACCGCTTAAACTATTTGCTTCCAGGGTTTCTTTACAGGACCTGACAGCCAATGCACTGGTATCCAGGAGGGTGACACGTGTATGTGCATGTTGAGCGGCGATACAGGCACCGATTAGACCCGCACCACAGGCAAAATCCAGTACATCCCCCTTCAGTTCCATTTTTGCCAGTGTGTCCAGTAACAAAGCGGTGCCGTCATCAAGACGACCATGCGCGAAAACGCCAGGATAGGACAAAATTTGGATATCACTATCAGCACAGTTCAACAGCCAGCGCTGGCGGTAGTCTAACGGGTTGAAAGGATCCTGGTTTAAAGGTGTTGTTGCCTCAAACAGGCTGCAATGGCGGGCATTATCTATTTTTCTGATCCGGGCAAAATGCAATTTCAGCAGTTTGTCTGCAGACTTGATTCCCGCCTTGTTTTCACCCGCCAGCCATAGCACCCCGCTTTTTGCCAATAGACCGGCCGCACAGTCCAGCAGCATGGCCAACAGGGCTTTTTGACGTGGCAAATTAATAATAATCCGCTCGTATTTCACGCTTGAACCTGGAAAGGCAGAGAACTCGATGTTTGCGCCGGCCCTTTGCAGGGAAGTGTAGCAACCGCGGTCCTGGCTGAATAACTTCAATGACGAACAGCGGGGCTTCACCGCTTGCCAGCAATCATCCGTTTCAGGGTTAATCCACAGGACGGAGCCACCTGCTTCAATTCGATGAAGGTTTCTGTCGATGATTTGACTAACAGCAAACACGTGTGTGCTTATGAACCCTTACTCAGTAAGCCACTGAGGTCATATTCATCAGCATCCGTTATTTTTACATCGACCCGTTCACCCACTTTCAGATGCTGACCATCCTGCACATAAACCTGGCCGTCAATTTCCGGTGCGTCGGCGAAACCGCGGGCAATGGCACCGTCTGCGTCAACCCCGTCAACCAGTACTTGCTGCACACTGCCAATTTTTGCCTGTAACCTGTTATGGCTGATTTCTGCCTGTAACTGCATAAATGCCTGTTCACGCTCCGCCATCACCTCGGCAGGAACGGGGTCCGGCAAGTCGTTGGCCCGCGCACCATTGACCGGGGAATACTGGAAACAACCGACACGGTCGAGTTGAGCTTCATTGATGAAGTCCAGAAGCTGTTCAAAATCATCGTCGGTTTCGCCGGGAAAGCCGACGATAAACGTGCTGCGCAAGGTGATATCAGGGCAGATCTCACGCCACTTCCTGATACGGGTCAGGGCATTTTCAGCTGCGGCAGGACGTTTCATAAGCCTCAGGATACGTGGACTGCCATGTTGTAACGGGATATCGAGGTAGGGCAGAACCAGTCCCTCGGCCATCAGTGGTATCAGTTCATCAACGTGGGGATAAGGATATACGTAATGCAGTCTGATCCAGGCACCCAGGCTGCCCAGTTCGCGGCTTAATTCGGTAATTCGGCTTTTAACGGGTTTGCCACCCCAAAAATCAAGTTTATATTTAAGGTCAGCACCGTAAGCGGAGGTGTCCTGGGATATCACCAGTAACTCTTTGACTCCTGCAACAACCAGGCGCTCAGCCTCCCTGAGTATGTCACCAGCAGGCCTGCTATCAAGTTTTCCACGCATTGAAGGAATGATGCAGAAAGTGCACTTGTGATTGCAGCCCTCTGATATTTTCAGGTATGCATAATGTCTTGGCGTCAACTTAATGCCCTGTGGCGGTACCAGGTCTACGAAGGGGTCATGATCTTTTTCAAACGGTGCATACTGGTGGACCGCGCCGACCACCTGCTCATACTGTTGCGGACCACTGACTGAAAGTACGGAAGGGTGAAATTCGCGTATCTCTTTTTCATCGACTCCCATGCAACCGGTGACGATGACCCGGCCGTTTTCATTCAGTGCCTCGCCAATGGCGTGCAGTGATTCCGCGCGCGCACTATCGATAAAGCCGCAGGTATTGACTACCACCACGTCGGCGCCATCGTAGCTGGGTGCGATTTCATAGCCATCGGTTCGGAGCTGGGTCAATATGCGCTCGGAATCAACCAGCGCCTTGGGACAGCCAAGACTAACAAAGCCAACTTTGGGGTTGCTCACAATTTTTAATTATCCCTGTTGTCAGGTTCGAAGAATAACCACTTCGCCATCGGAAATTCCTTCCGGAACTCACGTTCAACCCGGTTAATGGCATCAAGCAAATCAGTCTCTGAGCCTGTCGGCCGCATTTTTGCCTTAACGGCAACCATGGCATCAGGACCCAGTTGCAGGGTTAAAAGATTATAGAGCTTGTCCACCTCAGGCCGTTCCAACAGGAATTTTCGCATCTTGTCACTGACATGGATTTCCACACCCTGGCCAATCAACAGGTCTTTCACTTCTATGGCGAGCAGGAATGCTATGACAACCAGCAGGATACCAATTGCAATCGTGCCTATGGCATCATAAACCGGGTTGCCGGTAATGGCAGCAACAAGCACGGCAAGCAAGGCGAGAGCCAGGCCGAGCAGGGCGGCAACATCTTCGCCAAATACCACGATTAACTCACTGCTTCTGCTTTCCCGGAACCACAGCGATAAACGTCTTCCATGGCGCTCCTTGTTGACCGCCTGCATGCAGCCCCACAGGGAAACAGATTCGGCGATGATGGCAAAAACCAGCACACCGACTGCAATCATTGGGTTGTTCAGGGGTTCGGGGTGGGTGAACTTGTGAACACCTTCATAAATGGAAAACATACCACCGAGACTGAAGAGAATGACAGCGACCAGGAACGACCAGAAATAGATACTCTTGCCGTAGCCAAGCGGGTAATCCAGGTCCGGAGGGCGTATTGATTGCTTCATGCCAAACAACAGCAATAGTTGATTACAACTGTCAGCCAGGGAATGTATTGCCTCCGCCATCATGGCACCTGATCCCGTCCAGAAGGCTGCTCCGAACTTGGCTACGGCAATAGCCAGGTTTGCAAATAAGGCATAGAGAATGGATTTGACGGAGTCAGGTTTTGCAGACATGAGTGTTTTTTTTTGCTTAGCTCATTGAGTGAAGATAAACACGGTTACCTTCAGTATCAACAATAATTGCAAAATATCCAATTTCAGGAGATATCTGCTTTTTCCCTGTCACGATCGTGCCTCCGGCGGTCTCGACCCGGTTCAATACCGTCAAAAGATCTGCTCCACCATTCAGGTAGAGTTTTGCGCCGCTTTGAGATGGGATGCATCCGTCACCGGCGACAACTGCGCCACCAATACCGGTCCCGGGTTCGTGCTGGAAAAACCCCATCTTGATATGGCCCATGTCACGGGTCGGCATATCAAACGCGTAAATTTCACTATAGAAACGAACAGCCCGGTCAAAGTCCGTGGCCGGGATTTCAAACCAGTTTATGGCGCTTTTTAGTTTTTCCATGACCCTGCATAAATCGTGAAGACAAGAACAGGAAGTATAGCCCAGGACCTGTGCGGATGCGCACAGGTCTAGTATATCTAGTGGGAAGAGGAAGTGATTGTGAAGGTATGAGTTTCAACATCGCCGGGGAGGAAAAAACTGGTCCGGTCTTCCGGCATGATGGTTTTCAGGGTGCGGTTTTTCCGGTTGCGTTTGATATTCATGACAAGTTCATCACCGGATTCGAAGCTCCGTAGTGCGCGCATGAACTCAGCGGGGGAATTGACCTCGGTATCACCTACCTGCAAAATCACATCCCCGGATTCCAACTGCAGGTCATTGTCCTCCCGGGCTTTCAATACCAGAACACCACGGTCTGTTTTGAAATACTCGCCCAGGCCGGGATCAATTTCAGCCAACTGCAAACCCTGTGCCATGGGCCAACCGAACCAGACATTGGCATCCTCCAGAGCAAAGTGACCCAGTTCTGACATTTCATGAAGTTCAATTTCCCATTCACCGTCACCCGGTGCCACCCTGGATGACTCGCTCAACGCACGGCGTTTTTCAATCTCCGTCCGCATTTGCTCTATCTTCGCGGTCATTTCAACGGTGTCTATATCGGGTACGACAATCCGTTCAATGGTGATGACATTTTCGGGTGCATCGGGAGAGTGGGGCGACCTTACCGTTGCCGTCACATGGGGCACCCTGGGTGCCCTGGGAGCGGTGGGGAAACGAGTCACCGACTGCCAGCTCAGGGGTTCCCGAATTTCCGGAACCACCGTCATGTCCAGTGTTTTATCCCCGCGTTCGACTGAAATGAGTAAAGGTTCATCGGCCTCGACATCACGCATTGCTATGCGGAGTCCGTCTCTTGCATCATCTGTTTCCTCGATTTCGCTGAGTGCACGTCCCGCTACTGCGACGATAACGTCGCCCTGTTTGATACCGGCCCGTTCAGACGGACCATCGGGTGAAACGCCCAGAACCTCGACACCCACTTTAGTCGCGTCGCCAAGGATGACACCGATAACCGGTCTTTCCGAGGTGCGTATGACATAGCTCGCCGTGTGCCGGTCGGCACTGGCGCGTGCCAACTCCCGGTTGACGCGTGCAATTTCACGTGAAGTTTCCTGCAATTGCCTGCGTGCATGGGTTAGCTCCTCGTGCATTTGCCTCATTTCGGCTTCGCGGGCAGCCCGGGCCTCAACACTTTGTTTGGCTGATAACTTTCGTTGCTCGGTAGCCAGCTTTAGTTGCTCATGCGCTTTTTCCATGGACGCCTCTGCCGCAAGCCGCTGTTGTTCCGCAACAGACATGGCCTCTTCGTATTCGGCCTCGAGTTGAGCCTGTAACTCCGTCTCTTCAGCCATTTCAGCGGAATCGCTCTCGGCAGATGCAATTGCAGAGTTTGCCAGTCCAAGCAATAGCACTGTTGCAAATGCCATCAGGGTTTTTCGATATTTCATTGATATGTGCCTCGTAAATAAATCAAAGTGACGCCATGCGACCGTAGTCAATTTCCCATTGCTGCTGGTATATCTGGGCCAGGTCCAGCATCAGGTTGACACGTTGACCCCACAGGTCGATCGAGTCGGGTGTCAAACTGAGCTCGTTATCCACCTGGGCAATCAGGTCTTCAAGTTCTGCCACGTAAATCGCAGATTCTGCCGGCATTGAACTGGTTTCCTGTCGCAATTTTTTAACCTGTTCTTCCATATTCTGGGACAAGCCGATCAGCGCATTAATGTTGTCTTGCACTGGTACAGACGCAGAGTTGACCTCCGACGTCGCAAACTCCTTCACCGGCGGTTTGCCAGGTGTGCTGATTCCGGTGTTGTTTAATACCAGGCTGATGACCAGTACAAGGCTCGCAGCAACCGCCAGCCAGCCGCCCGCACGTTGCCAATTCCGTTTGCTGGCCTGGTTGGCCTGGAGTGCAGATTCGATCCGGTCCCAGCCATCGTAACCGGGCTCAATGGATTCAAGGTCACTTAACCCCAGCGGATCAGATGTGTTTTGCTTCCAATGATCATGTGCAGTCATGTTCTTCTCTTTACGCGTTTGCGTTCAATGTCAGGTTGTGGGTGTTGGGCGCGTCTTTGCCGGAGATCAGCTTCCTGAGCTTGGCACGGGCGCGGTTTAGACGGGTCTTGGAGTAACTTTCTGTTTTGCCGACCAGGCGGGCAATTTCAAGGTGTTTATAGCCTTCTACGTCATGCAGCCAGACAACCATGCGGTCTTCATTGTTCAATTGCTGCAGGGCCTGCTCGAGATCCATGCATTGACCCAAACCATCCTGGTCACCTGAGCCTGGACACATATAGTCTTCCAGTTCGACGGCCTCGTGACGTGGAAGCTTGCGTAGTGCGCTGATCGCGTGATTAACCGTTACACGCCGCAACCACCCCCAAAAGGGTGAATCACCGCGGTATTGCTTTATTCGCTTGAATGCGTTGATAAATGCTTCCTGTGTCACGTCCTGGGCCAGTTCCCGGTTATTGCAAATTCGAATCGCCACGGTAAATGCCTGTTTGTGATACATGCGGTAGATTTTTTCACAGGCATGCATATCCCCACGCTTTGCGCCAGCGAGTGTTAGCTCGTCGAGTTCCATGTCGAAGCCTGATCTCTTCATCGTTTAGTAAGACGTTGGCATTTGGAAAAGGGTCGCAGAGATTTGCATAATATTTATAATACTAGTGTAGTGTCCTGTATTAAGTGACGATTAAGCGAGACGAGAAGGTATTAGCTGCAAGGCGCGTCTCGCAGGGAATGGCCTGGTCCTTGCCAAGAGGCGCACACTGACAAAGCGAAAAAAAACGGCCGCTGTGATGCGGCCGTTTTCTTTGACTGGGAACCAAAAGCCCTTACCAGATTTTAACCCGGTCTTCGGGGGACAAATACATTCCGTCGCCTTCCTTAACATCAAAAGCCTCGTAAAATGCTGGAACGTTGACGGGTGCACCGTTAGCCCGGAACTTGGGTGGGGAGTGCGGATCGACTGTCAATCGCTGTTTAGTTTCAGCATCTCGGGCTTTGGAGCGCCATACCTGTGCCCAGCCCAGGAAGAAGCGCTGATCACCGGTCAGACCATCGATGACGGGCGCCTCTTTACCCTCCAGAGACATCTTGTACGCCAGGTATGCAATGCTGAGACCACCAAGATCGCCAATATTTTCACCGGAAGTGAATTGGCCGTTAATGGTCAGGCCGTCAATAACCACGTAGCCGTCATATTGGGCTGCCAGTGCATTTTTACGTACATCAAACTTCTCAGCATCCTCTTCGGTCCACCAGTCACTCAGGTTTCCGTCACCATCATATTGCCGGCCCTGGTCATCGAAACCATGTCCGATCTCGTGGCCAATGACGGCACCGATACCACCGTAATTAACAGCATCATCCGCATTCATGTTGAAAAACGGGGGCTGCAGGATGGATGCAGGAAATACAATTTCGTTCCAGGTCGGATTGTAATAGGCGTTGACGGTTTGAGGGTTCATGAACCACTCATTTTTATCAACCGGTACGTCAAGCTTATTGAGATTGCGGTTGTACTCATATTCTGCGGCGTTTTTAATATTTGCTACCAGGTCTCCGGCGGTAATATCCATCTTTGAGTAATCTCGCCATTCATCGGTATAGCCGATCTTGGGCGTGAACTTGGATAACTTGACCAGGGCCTGCTGCTTGGTTTCCTCGCTCATCCAGTCAAGTTCTATAATGGATTTTTCGTAGGCCCTGATCAGGTTCTGAATCATGGTATCCATACGTGCCTTGGCTTCAGGCTGGAAATGGCGATCAACGTACAACTGGCCCAGTAACTCACCCATGTTGCCATTGACTGAATTCACTGCACGTTTCCACAGTGGACTTGGCTCCGAAACGCCTGACAAGCCCTCACGGAAAAAACCAAACCAGAGATTGAAGTAATCCTCACCCAGAACCGGTGAAAAACTGCTCAGGGTTTGGAAGGTCAGATAATCTTTCCATTGCACAAGTTCTGTTTCGGCAATGATGTCATCAGCGGCTTCAAAGTAACTGGGCTGGGAAACGATGTAGCGGTCGCGGGCTGGTATGCCTGCAGCTTCAAAGGTGATCTCCCAGTTGATTTTTGGTGCCATCTCCTTGAGCTCTTCCAGGTTTTTGGGGTTGTAGCCCTTAACCGGGTCGCGGTTTTCTTCTTTGGTCCAAAAAGCTTCTGCCATCTTGGTTTCCAATGCCAGCAGGGCCTCTGCGCGTTCCGCTGCATTTTCTAAACCGGCTTTGGTGAAGATATTGGTGACATAATCCAGATACAGCTGACGGCCTTTGACAAACTGCTCGTCGTCTTTCAGGTAATAGTCGCGGTCAGGCATGGTTAACCCGGCTTGTGCAATGTAGACCACGTTGGTATCCGGGTCTTTTTCATCAGAAAAAATAGTGTTGCCGATCGGTGAATTCACACCGTAAACACCGAGCGTGCTGAACAACCGGTAGATATCATCAAGGGAACCCGCAGCTTGAATTTCTGCCAGTTCAGATGCGATAGCTTCCGCGCCCAGCTTGGTTGAGGTCTCGATATCCATGTAGGAGTTATAGAAATCCCGGATTTTTTGGGTGGGGCTTCCATTTTCTACGTCTTCTTTGGCACTGACCTCCTCGACCAGTGTTCGGACGTCTTTATCCGATTGCTCCCTGAGTGCATAAAACGTGCCCCAGATTGCCCTGTCTGACGGTATTTTGGTGTTTGCGACCCAATTGCCGTTGACGTAATCAAAGAAATCATCCTGTGGACGAACGGTATCGCTAAATTCGGATTGGTCGATACCGCTGGTCAGTTCAGTTGCTACATTTACAACTTCTTCGACAGGGGCTGCTGCCTCAGTCTCTGACTGTGGTGTAACAATCGCTTGTTCTGACTCCTGTTGGCAACCATAAAGACCGATGAGAACGGCCAGGGTGATGGTTAACTTGTAGTTCATAGCGAAATTTCCTTTAAGGAAGGTGAGAAAATGACGCTACTATATACCTTCATGGCATCTTTTACAGGTGTCGAAAGTTGGGCTGTGAAAAAGGATTAATAATGGGCAGATGGCGGCCTCCGCAAAAACCGGGAAGTCCATATATAACACCCGAAGGTGCAGCCCGTTTGCGCGAGGAAATTCAGTACCTGTGGCGGAAATTGCGGCCCGAAGTTGTCAAGGCGCTGGCGGCGGCGGCCGCCGAGGGTGACCGCTCGGAAAATGCGGAATATACTTACCGAAAGAAGCAACTGGGTGGCATTGACTATCGTATACGCTACCTGAGTAAACGTATCGACATTATGCAGATTGTTGATCGCCCGCCGTCCGATACCTCGGTCATACGCTTTGGTGCGAACATCACCCTGAATACGTCATCCGAGGGTCGTGTGGATTACCGGATTGTTGGTGTAGATGAGACCGATGCCCCAAAAGGTTACATCTCAATTGATTCCCCGGTAGCACGTGCGCTGCTTGGTAAAAGCGTGGGTGACAGCGCCGAGGTTGAACTACCCGAACAAAGTGTAAAATTCGAAGTCATGGCCATCCGCTACCCATAACGTGGGTAATTCATTACCCATCGGTCCGCGAGACTTGAAGCCTGCAAATACTATCCCCATGTTATTTCCTGTGGCGGCCTTCGGGGGCCACAGGTAGCTTCCGGCCATATCATGGCGGAGGTGTTTTTAGACCCTATTGCTTCTAAAGGAGAATAAGGAAATGACTACGTTTGATTTTTCACCGCTATACAGAACTTCAATTGGATTTGACCGCCTGGCCTCGTTGATGAGCTCAGCGACCCGTCAGGATCAGGGTAATAGCTACCCTCCCTATAATATTCGCATCACGAGCGAAGACCACTACCGCATCACCATGGCTGTAGCCGGTTTTTCCGAGGATGAGATCGATATCACATCCGAGCAGAACCGATTGCTCGTCACCGGCAACCGTGCTGATTCCGAAGAGCAGGGCGAGTACCTGCACCGCGGCATCGCCACACGCTCATTTGAACGCCGTTTCAACCTGGCAGACCATGTAAAGGTTGTTGGTGCCAGTCTTGAAAACGGCCTGTTGCACATCGAACTGGAGCGTGAAGTTCCCGAGGCGATGAAGCCACGCAACATCAAGATCGGAACATCTGCAGCACCTCTTCTGGATATCGATCAGGGTTCTGATGAAAAGGAAGTCCCGCAAGTAAAAGATGAAGCAGCCTGATACGTTCAACGCTCGTTGCTAGGAATAATGGGGGTGCTAACACGGCACCCCCATTTTCAGATAAAAATAAGCCCGGGTTTCAGGATTTGCATCCGGCCTGATCTGTCGTTAGGCTCACTGGTTTTCAACGGATTTAAATACAAATGAAGCGGATTGCCGTTTGGCTTTACCAGGTTTATATCTGGTTAATATTCTATCCCGTCGGGTTTTTGATTACCCTGATTGCGGGATGGACAACCGTTTTGGTTGCTTCTATCTGGAGTCCGAGAGTCGCAAGTCGATATATTGCAGCCAACTGGGCGCGAATAATCTGTTGGATGACACCGGTTAAGGCCACCGTTGAGGGTGCCGAAAATGCAGACCCTTTGAAGACCTACGTCGTGGTGTGCAACCATCAGAGCCAGTACGACATTTTCCTCGTTTACGGCTGGTTAAAGCTGGATTTGAAATGGGTATTAAAAGCGGAATTGCGCAAGATACCCGGGGTCGGTATCGGCTGTGAAAAAGCCGGGCATATCTACGTCGATCGGAGTAAGCCCGAATTAGCCCGAAAAGCAGTCCGGGATGCACTCGATTCCGTTGGTGACGGCGTAGGCGTGTTGTTTTTTCCGGAAGGCACACGCAGTCTCGATGGCAAAATGGGTCCGTTTAAAAAAGGCGCATTTCGTGTTGCCATGTCACAAAAGTTGCCCATTCTGCCGGTAACCCTGATAGGTACACGTGACATTCAAAAAGCAAAATCCCTGATGATAGTACCGGGCAAAATGCGCATGGTCATACACCCCGCTATCGAGGTAACAGGCTCTGAAGACGCCGAAGGTATGCGTGAACTGATGGAAAAAACCAGGCAGGTGATCGATTCAGCGTTGCCTCCGGAACTACGTTAGTGCGCCTTGCTGCAAAACCCCACAGAAGCGCTGAATCCGCAATTATCACATTGAAGGAGCACTAGAACGCTGATGCATCTGGATAAACCGGACCATTCCGCCACTTCTTCACCAAGGGCGCAACGAAACTTTAAACTGGCTCTGAAAGTCGCCTTTTGGTTTACCGGTTTTTTGTGGCTGATCCTGATACTCGATGAGGTACTCGGGCTTGGATTGGCAAGATTTGGCCTGCGTCCCAGGCATATGGATGGCCTGATTGGTGTTTTCACTGCGCCATTACTACACTCCGGCGCAGAACACCTGTTTTCAAATAGTTTGCCCCTTATGGTCAGCCTGACAACCGTGCTTTACCTATATCCGAGGTCAGCGATGCGGGTGATACCGGTCATCTGGATCGGTTCGGGAATACTGGCCTGGATCATCGGGCGGGAGAGTCTTCATTTTGGTGCCAGTGGATTTGTTTACGGATTGCTGGGGTATGTGTTTATCAGCGGAATTTTGCGGCTGGATATGCGTTCAGTGGCCGTATCAGTCATGGTCTGGTTTCTTTATGGCTCAATGATCTGGGGGGTTCTGCCCATACGACCGAATATGTCGTGGGAACTTCACCTGGCCGGGGCTATCCTGGGTGTTGCGTTGGCGATTGTGTACCGCCACTGGGATTTGGCACCGGTCAAACGCTACAGTTGGGAGGATGATGATTCGGTGCCCGAGTGGTTTCCTCAAAAAGAAACGCCCCTGCAGGATTTGTCTAAGGAAGTGGCTGCTGCGGAAAAAGCCGCTGCGGAAAAGGCCGCGGCGAGACTGCCATCGCGGAACGATGTTAAAAATAATGGTTCTGAATAAGACCCGTCTTGACCTGCCGGTTAAGTGCTTTTACGCTAATCGTTTTCAGCCCAGGCAGAGAATGTTTTGAGAAAGGCCGGCATTGTTTTTTTGTTTCTGTTCGCTGCATTCGTGGTGACAGGGTACCTGCTACCCAAACAGGTGCACATAGAACGGTCAATTGTGATTGAGCGCCCGGCCAGCATGATGTTCGAGTTGCTCAACAGTTACCGTCATTTCAACGAATGGTCCCCGTTGGCCAGGCGTGACCCGAAAGCCCAGTTTATTACTTCAGGCCCGGATTCGGGTGTTGGTGCACGTCTGAGCTGGGTCGGGGAACCTCACCTGGTGGGAAGCGGGTGGCAGGAGATCGTGGCCAGCAAGCCCTATGAATTAATCAACATCAAGCTGGATTTCGATGCCCAGGGTCTCGCGGATACCGGGTTCGCGCTGAGCCCCGAGGGCGATGCAACAAGGGTGACCTGGTTCTTTGACTCCGATCTGACAGAAGGTGTCAATTTCCTGGACTCCTTCCTGGCAAGATATTTCGGACTGTTGTTTGACCGCTGGGTCGGTGGTGATTATGAAGAGGGTCTTGCCAATCTTAAAAAATTTGCTGAATCCCTGCCCGTATCCGATTTTAGTCCGCTGGAAATTGAACGTGTCTATGTTGATGCACAGAAGATCCTGTTCATTACATCTACCAGTAGCCAGGACCCGGCTGACATCGCCGTGGCAATGGCAGAATCATATGCCAGGATCAGTGAGTTCATGAACGAGGCCGATATCAGTACGAGCGGCCAGCCAATGGCAATTACGCGTGCCTGGGAAGAGGGAGGCTACCAGTTTGATGCGGCGATTCCGGTCGAATATATTCCATCGGGTCTGACCGGTGATATTCAATCAGGCCAGTCGCCGTCAGGACCTGCAGTCAGGGCCGTACACCACGGCGGTTATGATGAGATGATGCTCACCTATTCGAAACTTGCGGCGTATATGTCGGCCCATGGTTTGAAACAGGGCCGGGTATCGTGGGAGCACTATATATCCGATCCCGCTTCAACCGAGCAGGCGGATAGGGTCACATTGGTTTACATCATGCTTGAAGACGGCGACATTTCCCGCTGAACCGGCACAAACTTTAAAGCCACGTAAACCTGGTGTCACCAGCGTTTCGCGACACAAAAATCACCGCCCCAGTGATCAGCCCTGGCGGTCCCTGGCAAGTACCGTTCAAAATCCTGACGCGAAATCTCCTGGGCCCCCATGCTCAACAGGTGTGAATTTGACACCTGGCAATCCAACAGCTTGAAACCCCATTGATGTAGTTGTAAACACAGGGCCACCAATGCAATTTTGCTGGTGTTTCCCCTTTCGCTGAACATGGATTCACCAAAAAAAACATTTCCCAACGCCAGACCGTAAATTCCGCCCACCAGTTCATTCCCGGCATAAACCTCTACCGAATGTGCGATACCCATTTCGTGCAGTTGGATGTAGGCAGATTTCATCTCAGCGGTAATCCAGGTTTCATCCTGATCCCGTCGTGGCGCGGCGCAGGCTTCGATTACCCCGGCAAACGCCTGGTCAGCGGCAAGGGAATATTGGCCCTGGTTGTAATGACGCCGCAGACGGCGTGAAATATGAACGGTGCCCGGGTAAATCACGCAACGCGGTGCGGGTGACCACCACAAAACAGGCTGGTCATCGGAATACCAGGGAAAGATGCCGTGCCGGTAGGCATTGACCAGGCGGGTAGGGGAGAGATCCCCCCCGACTGCCAGCAAGCCCTGGGGGTTATCCAGGGCCCGCCCTGTCGGCGGGAAGGGTGATGCCGGATTTGTTCCAAGTATCGGAATCACATGATGTACTGCAGCGGCTTCAGGCTGCTGTGTCTTTCTGTTCTTCCAGCCAGCGATCGGCGTCGAGTGCGGCCATGCAGCCAGCCCCTGCCGATGTGACCGCTTGTCTGTAGACATGATCAGTAACATCACCCGCTGCAAAAACGCCGGGGACACTGGTCATGGTCGCGAGTCCATCGGTGCCGCTTCGGATACTGATATATCCGTCTTTCATATCGAGCTTGTCCACAAAGATTTCGGTGTTGGGGTTGTGGCCAATGGCAATAAATACACCGTCTGCGTCTATATCAGTGAGCTCGCCGGTTTTTGCGTGTTTTACCCTTACACCCGTTACGCCGGTATCACCACCGAGTATTTCTTCGACGTTGTGATCCCACATAAAGCTGACATTGCCGTTGCGTTCCTTTTCAAACAGACGGTCCTGCAACATTTTTTCCGCGCGTAACTCGTCGCGTCGATGGACTACCACGACTTCTGATGCCAGGTTCGACAGGTAAAGCGCTTCTTCAACGGCCGTGTTACCGCCGCCAATCACCGCAACTTTCCTGTCGCGGTAGAAAAAGCCGTCACAGGTCGCACAGGCCGAGACACCCTGTCCCATGAAGGCCTCTTCGGAAGGTAGCCCAAGGTACTTGGCGCTTGCACCGGTTGCAATGATCATTGCATCACAGCTGTATTTGCCGGAATCCCCTTCCAGCAGGAAGGGTCGCTGATCCAGGTGGACCGTATGGATGTGATCAAAAATGATTTCGGTATCAAACCTTTCAGCGTGTGCAAGCATACGTTGCATCAGTTCCGGGCCCTGTACACCTTCTGCGTCACCCGGCCAGTTATCAACATCGGTGGTGATCGTCAATTGACCACCCTGTTGTATACCGGTGATGACCGTGGGTTTGAGGTTGGCGCGGGCTGCGTAGATGGCGGCGGTGTAACCGGCGGGACCGGAACCGACAATCAACACGCGGTGGTGGGTAATATCACTCATGTAGTTGCTCCATTTAAAAGCAGACGCCCGATCAATACGCCAGGTACCTGAAAGTAGTCGCTGATTATGCTCTGTCCATTCCAGTTTGAGGCTGAAACTGCAGATTCAAGTACAGCATTTTAACTGATTGGAGTTATATTCCATATGCCTGTTTGGAGGATTAGTCACACGATTGGATTTGATTGTGGCATTATGGCTTGAAATGTATTCTCTACAAGGTAATATAGCTCTTTGGTCAGGTTTCATTTAACTTCAAATATAAGCACTTAAACGATAATCTTTAGAAGGTTGATAACATTGCCACAAGCTCGTAAGAAAGCCAAAAAAGCTGTGATTACACCATCCCGACTGACAAAACACCTGAGGGAGAGTGCATTTCTGCTTTCAATTCTGGTCGCTGTTTTCCTGGTCGCATGTCTGTTCACCTACAGCCCAACCGACCCGGGGCCTTTCAGCACCACCAATTCAGATGTTGTACAAAATGCTGGTCGAATCGTGGGTGCCTGGATTGCAGATGCTTTTTTGGGCCTGACCGGTTATATCGCCTACCTGTTACCGGTCATCACGGTTTTTGCAGGCTGGCGGATATGGAGTGAAAAGCCCAGGGAAGCTGACACGGGTGTGATGGAAATCGTTGCGGTGGTGACCGGCCTGGCCCTGTTTATGCTCTCGTCGACCGGATTGAGTGATATACACCTGCTACCGCCGGCGGGCAGCATGCCGGCCAATGGCGGGGGCGTCATCGGGGCGGTTGTTGCTTCACCGTTACTGCAATGGACCGGGATGCTGGGATCAACGCTGCTCCTGTTTTCGATGATGCTGGTGGGTATCACCCTGTTCACCGGTTTATCGTGGTTCCTGGTGATGGATGTTACGGGGAAGATCACCCTGACGGTTATCGACTGGCTGGTGGCCAGTATAGCCAGCATGCGGGACTGGTTTGCAGGGCGTCGCGCAAAGGCTAAACGTGATGTCAGCCGCAAATCGGATTCGATCAGGCAAAAGAGTAAAACAGCGCCAAAAATTGAACCTCAAATCAGTCTGCCGAAAGAACAGACCAGCAAACGGGTGGCAAAGGAAAAGCAACGCCCCCTGTTCGTCAATATGCCGGCGGATTCGCTGCCGCCGCTGGATCTGCTTGATGAGCCGCATGATCAGCTGCCAGGTTATAGCGAACAGACATTGAAGGCGCTTTCCAAGCAGGTTGAGCTGAAGCTCGCTGACTTTGGTGTACAGGTCGATGTCGTAGCCGTACACCCCGGCCCGGTGATTACGCGATTTGAACTGGAACCGGCAGCCGGTGTTAAATCAGCGCAGATCATGAATCTTGCCAAGGATCTCGCACGCGGACTCAGTATTGTTTCAGTGCGTGTGGTCGAGGTGATTCCGGGTAAATCCACGATTGGTCTCGAGATACCCAATACCAATCGCCAGATGGTTTTCCTGTCTGAAATTCTGCGTTCCGAGGCCTATGAAAAGTCTCCGCATCCATTAACCCTGTCACTGGGTAAGAGTATCTCTGGACGGCCGATCGTGGCCAACCTGGCCAAGATGCCGCATTTACTGGTTGCCGGTACGACCGGTTCGGGTAAGTCCGTAGCGCTCAACGCCATGATTTTGAGCCTTTTGTACAAGTCGGGTCCTGAAGAGGTCCGCCTGGTTATGATCGACCCGAAAATGCTGGAGTTGTCCATTTACGCCGATATTCCACATCTGCTGGCACCCGTTGTCACCGATATGAAAGAGGCCGCGAATGCCCTGCGCTGGTGTGTGGCGGAAATGGAGCGCCGCTACCGGCTGATGTCTGAAGAAGGTGTGCGTAACCTGGCGGGATTTAATAAAAAGGTACGTGAGGCTGCCGAGGCGGGCAAACCGTTGAAGGACCCGTTGTTCAAACCTGATGAATTCAATCCCGATGAGGAAGCACCTGAGCTGCAGCACTTGCCTTTTATCGTAGTCATTGTCGATGAACTTGCCGATATGATGATGATCCTGGGCAAGAAAATCGATGAACTGATCGCACGCCTGGCACAAAAGGCACGTGCATCAGGTATTCACCTGATACTGGCGACTCAACGGCCATCAGTGGATGTCATTACCGGACTGATCAAGGCGAATATTCCGACCCGCATTGCGTTCCAGGTTTCCTCCCGCGTTGATTCACGTACCATCCTCGACCAGATGGGCGCCGAGCAACTGCTGGGACACGGTGATATGTTGTATATGCCGCCCGGCACAGCCATACCCGAACGTGTCCATGGCGCTTTCGTGGATGACCATGAAGTGCATGCCATTGTGAATTACCTCAAGTCACTGGGTGAGCCGGATTATGTCGATGAGATCTTGGAAGAAGACCAGATGACGACCGATGGCATGACCATCAATGCCAGCGGTATTCCAAAGGAAACCCCGAGTGACCAGGATGAACTTTATGACCAGGCTGTTGCCTGGGTTACTGAGTCACGAAAGGCATCAATATCCAGTGTGCAACGTCATTTACGAGTCGGCTATAACCGGGCAGCACGGATTATCGAGGAGATGGAAGCGAGTGGTGTGGTTTCTATGCCCGAGCATAACGGCCTTCGTGAAGTTCTGGCACCGCCACCACCACGGGATTAGATATGAATCGTATTGTTAGATCAGCTTTGCTGCTGGGGTTTTGCCTGACAACACCTGTTATGGCAACTGAAGGGGCCGGCCCGGCGCGCGCTGAGTTGGAACGTTTTGCCAATCAACTGGAAACCTTCCAGGCCGAATTCAAACAGACAGTCAAATCCCAGGACGGGCGTATCCAGGATCAAACCAAGGGAAATGTCTGGCTAAAAAGCCCGGACAAGCTGCGCTGGGTATACTCGGGCGAGTTTCCGGAAATCATCGTTGCCGATGGTAAAAACATCTGGGTTTATGATGAGTCCCTTGACCAGGTAACGGTCAAGCCTCAATCCGACAGGTCAACCAACTCGCCGCTGATGATACTGACCGATGTCAGTCAGCTCGACGAGCAGTTCCAGGTCACCGAATTGGGTGATTTTGAGGACATGTTGTTACTGGAGCTTAAAAGCCTGGATGACGAATCAGAATTTGAACGTATTCTGCTGGGTATGACCGGGGACGGGATTCGCATGATGGCGATGGAAGATGCTTTTGGACAACGAACGGAAGTTCATTTCGAGAATATAATGATGAACCCGACTATAGACCCTGGTCTCTTCCGGTTCGAGCCACCCGAGGGTACGGATGTCGTTGGAGTCGCCGCGTTACCCGAATGAAGTGTTACAATCCCGCTCTTTTAACCGACAGAAATTAAAATGCTTGATCACCAAATTCTAAGACACGATCTCGACGCGACCGTAGCAGCACTCAAGCTACGGGGTTACACCCTCGATGGCGCAGCGTACGAGGCCCTTGAGGCCCGCCGTAAGGCACTGCAAATCGAAGTGGAGGCACTGCAAAGCAAACGTAATTCCAGTGCCAAATCCATAGGCCAGGCCAAGGCCAGGGGTGAGGACATTCAACCTTTGCTCGCCGCAGTTGCGAAACTGGGTGATGACCTCAAGGCCGTCGAGGCACAGTTCAGGGAGGTTCGCGATGAACAGACGGCCTGGCTGCTCGATATACCCAATCTTGCAGCAAGCGATGTCCCTGTTGGAACAGACGAAACCGAGAATGTTGAGCTGCGAAAATGGGGCGTGGTACCCACCTATGATTTCCAGCCCAGGGATCACGTGGAGCTGGGTGAACTGCATAAAATGATGGATTCAGAGGCAGCCGCAAAACTCGCGGGAGCCCGTTTTACGTTGTTGAAATCCTCTTTTGCACGTCTGCACCGTGCACTGGCGCAGTTCATGCTGGATACCCATACACAGGAACACGGTTATACCGAGGTTTATGTGCCTTACCTGGTCAAAGGGGAAACCATGCAGGGTACGGGCCAGTTGCCCAAGTTTGCCGATGATGCATTTGCCACCACCGATGATCCGCCCAGGTACCTGGTTCCGACAGCAGAGGTACCGGTGACGAACCTGGCTGCGGACCAGATATTCAACAGTGATGATTTGCCAATCAAGTTTGCTGCCCAAACGCCCTGTTTCCGGCGCGAAGCAGGTTCTGCCGGTCAGGATACACGCGGTATGATCCGACAGCACCAGTTTGAAAAGGTTGAGCTGGTACATATCGTGCAGGCAGAAGAATCAGAACAGGCTCACGAGGAACTCATTGCAAACGCTGAAAAGATTCTGCAAAAATTGAACCTGGCTTACCGGACGATTGTATTGTGTACCGGTGATATGGGGTTCTCAGCCGCTAAAACCTACGATATCGAAGTCTGGCTACCGGGGCAGGGGGCCTATCGGGAGATTTCATCCTGTAGTAATTGCAGTGATTTTCAGGCACGCCGTATGAAGTCCAGGGTACGCAACCCGGAAACCGGAAAAACCGAACTGGTGCACACCCTGAATGGTTCAGGCCTGGCCGTCGGGCGTACCCTGATTGCCGTATTGGAAAACTACCAGCAAAGGGATGGTTCGATTCGAATACCAAAGGTTCTACAGCCTTATATGGGTGGGCAGGAAGTAATTAATCCATAGGCTTGAATTTCATTTCACGTAAATATCAATGACAAAAAAAAGACCCGCATATAGCGGGTCTTTTTCTACATAGAACTTAATTATCAATCTTCGCCAAAGCCCATACCAAGCAGATGCAACAAGCTGGTGAACAGGTTGAAAAGACTGACAAACAGTGTAACCGTGGCCATGATGTAATTGGTTTCACCACCGCGGACGATTTGCTGTGTCTGGAACAGGATCAGACCTGCCATCAACAAAACAAACATACTGGAAACCGCCAGTCCAAGCGCCGGCAACTGGAAAAACAGGTTGCCAAGTGCTGCAAGAAACGCGACCAGGATACCAATAGCAAGGAATTTACCCATAAATGAGAAATCCCGCTTGGTGGTCAATGCCAAACCTGACATGGCCAGGAAAATGACCCCGGTGCCACCCAGCGCCATCATGACGATTTCACTGCCGTTACCAAAGCGATAAAGGTACATATTGATTATCGGTCCCAGGGTGACACCCATAAAACCGGTCAACGCAAACACGGAAAGAATGCCCCAGGAACTGTTACGCAGTTTGGTAGTAAGAAACAACAGACCGAAATACCCTGCCAACACGATAAGTGGGCCGGGATAGGGCCAGTTAAACGCCATGGCGACACCTGCCATCACGGCAGAAAACAGCAATGTCATGGACAACAGCGCATAGGTATTACGTAATACCTTGTTCATTTCCACCGAAGGTACAGGCAGTGTAGCAGCAGAAGTTCTATATTGTGATTGATTCATATCTTGGGCATAGCTCCATTTTGTGTTCAGTAGTATTGTACATAAGATAAGGCATGTTTCCGTTAGTTCAATGTATCAGACCTAAAATTTGAAACCAACAGATGCCGTTACCTTAAACAATTTCAATTAATCTGTCATATGCCTGTGGACAGGGGTGGTACGCAAGTCCGTTTTTCTGTATTCTGCGCGTCTCAACATATGTCACACGATTTCGGAGAGGTGACAGAGCGGTTGAATGTACCGGTCTTGAAAACCGGCGTGGGTTAATAGCCCACCGTGGGTTCGAATCCCACCCTCTCCGCCAGATAAACAACCCGCCTTTTGGCGGGTTTTTTATTTGCCAGAAAGGCTGTGTGAGAAGTCACTGCCGCGAAGCGGTTCGTGGGTTTGACAAAAACGCCGGGAGCGTTTTTGAATGAGCGAAGCGAACCCGCAGGGCAGGGTACAGGATGTACCCTGTAATCCCACCCTCTCCGCCAAATAACACCCTAAGGTATCGAAATATAAGCCTCATTAATTTGAGGCTTTATTTTATCCCTATTTTGTTACCTACGTATGATGCTGTTTAGTGCTGCTATATTTTTCTCAAACTGTAGTTGAAACTCTATTAACCATACGACCGAATGCTATTTGAGGGGTTATTTATCTGTCGGCGGTACTATATTTGTGTATTAGTTGGTTTTCGATTTGATACGATTTGTCAGATTTCACCGAGTCCAACAGCGGAACGATTTAGCCAATGTGTTGCGTCGACCGGTTGAAATCGCAGCCAATAGTTGACATTGGCACAACCTCCATCCTGAATTATTTGTTGATTTTTATAGTATTCGTTGATTAAGTCACTATGCTTAGCAGTAATTACAGAAACAAGGAAGCCAGCCTTTGTCATTATTTGAAGAACTCAAACGCCGTAACGTCTTCCGCGTTGCTGTTGGTTACATCGTCTCCTGCTGGTTGCTGGTGCAAGTAGCTGATATTGTACTGGAGAACATTGCAGCACCTGGCTGGGTTATGCAGACCATTATGCTGGTGATGGCCCTAGGATTTCCGGTGGTGGTGTTTTTCTCCTGGGCCTACGAGGTGACACCAGAGGGCATCAAACGCGAATCCGAGATCGACCGCTCTCAGTCGATAACGCATGTTACGGGCCGCAAGCTGAGTCGTGCGATCACCACTGTGCTGGTTATCGCGCTGGCATTCCTCGCCATTGACAAGTTCGTGCTTTCAGCTGGGCGTGAGAAGGCTGCCATTGAATCTGCCGTAGAAGAAGCGACATCTCAGGTGCTGTCTGAGAAGGTCGCCACCGAAGAAGCACTAGCCGAACCCGATAAATCCATCGCCGTGCTGCCGTTTATTAACATGAGCGACGATGCCAGCAACGAATTTTTTTCCGAAGGCCTATCCGAAGAACTACTAAACCTGCTGGCCAAGATTCCGGGGTTACGCGTCACATCACGCTCATCAGCATTTTCCTTTAAGGGTAAGGACTTTCTGATTGCTGATATTGGGCGTCAATTAAATGTCAGTAATGTTTTGGAAGGCAGCGTACGCAAAGCGGGTAACCAGGTTCGGATTACGGCACAGTTAATCAAAGTTGATGGTGATGTTCACTTATGGTCAGAGACTTACGATCGATCATTGGATAACATTTTTGCCATTCAGGATGAGATTGCCACCGCGGTCGTGACGCAATTAAAACTCAAACTGTTTGGCGATATGCCCACAACACATGCGACAGACCCCAAAGCTTACTCGCTCTTCTTGCAGGCGCGGCAACTGAGTAATCTTCTAACGCCCGAGGGCTGGCAGCAGTCAAATGTCTTGTATCAGCAAGCGATTTCCATCGACCCTGATTACGCTGTCGCCTGGGCCGGATTGGGCCGTAATTACATCAACCTTACCGGATACAACCTTTTGTCCCCGGAAGAGGGATACCCGAAGGCTCTTGAGGCTGCCAACCGGGCACTTGCCATTGATCCCGAAAACGCCATGGCATACAGCGTCCTTGGCTGGACCGCGATGATGAATGATGGTGAATTAGCGGTTGCGGCAAAGTATCTGGAGCGCGCCATGGAATTAGAGCCGACTAACATTTCTATCATCGGGCATACCGCAGACCTTGTAATGAGACTCGGACGCCTGGATGAAGCCATAACATTGGCGGAATACGTGGCCGCTCGTGATCCCGTGAACCCTGTTAATCACTTGAACCTGAGTGGGTACTATATCCTGGCTGAGCGTCTGGATGAGGCTATTGCGTCATCGCGTATTGCAAATTCGCTGAGTCCGGGAATTGGAGGTGCACAGTATAGACTTGGTGAAGCGTTACTGCGCAAAAGTGAACCCGAAGCGGCGCTGGCAGCATTTGAGCAGGAAGAGGACGAAGAATGGCGAGTAAAGGGAACGGCGCTGGCTCTGCATGACCTTGAACGGTTCACGGAGTACGAAGAGGCATTTTCCGAGTTGCGCGAGCGCTGGGGCGAGCGGTGGCCAGTAGAAATTGCTCACGTTTATGCCTGGGTTGGAGAGACCGATGAAGTATTTGCCTGGCTGGAAAAAGAGTACGAAACCAATGGACTTGGTGGCGTAATGGTGGACAATTTCTTTAAAAACCTTCACGACGATCCGCGCTGGTTGCCGTTACTCGAAAAAGCCGGTGTCTCCGTTGATCAACTGAAAGCCATTGAGTTCGATGTAACGATGCCCAAATAGTTGGCTATTTGGTAGACACTAAAACAATTACCATGGACTTACCACGATGGGCAGCTATTGACCGTTTTCTGCTATAGGAATCGCTGAAATTCAGGCTTGACGTATGGCTGCTTAGCAAGAAGCGGAACATCAACTCTTGATGTCACCACCAACGGTTTTCGGTCAATTGCGGCCGGCTACAAAATGTAAAAGAACATCACCACTCAGAGCGGTCTTTTTACTGGATTCTTCCAAATATCAGCCTGTGGGCATACGCTCAACCAAAAGAGACGCTTTGATGTGGATCCAGGAGAAGAATTCTACAAACCGGCATTTATTCGGTGCTATATCGACGAAACTCTGCCATCAGTCGGTCAACCATTCTTGCGTTTTTTGGGTGTATTAGCGGGAAGAGTAACTGGCCGTGGTTCAGTTGGAGGAGTAGCTGGTAGTGTTTTACCTGGAAGAATATTTGCTTTGTCACGATTCCTGAGACGATCTCCATCCCGAACCCAATATCCAGGATCTTCCGTGGTATAAACATTGTTTTGATTATTAACTACGCTACCTTGCTGGTTTTGGCTCCGAGCCCGCTCGCGTTCCTGCTTGCGTTCCAGCTTTTTTTCAGCCAGGTCAGTTTTGTTTTGTTCAGTCACCCCGCTCAGGCCGGAAGACTCCTGTAATTCTACGTTTGTAGCTTCCGAACCGCATTTCCGGTCTGAATAAATTGGACCATCGGGTCCGTCGCATTTATAAATTTGGGCTACTGTTACTGGTGTGATGGCCAAGGCGGCCAAGGTGACCAAGGTGAGTAAGCTGGCTTTATGACGATTCATGGTATGCGTCTCACTTGCCAAGTACTTGATTCTAGTCTCGGTGAATCAACCTTGTAAAGCACACATTTAAAATGAAACAATATGTGTGAGGCGCGAAGTATTAACTGCAAGGTCGTAGCCCGCAAGCCTACGCATACCCAACCGCCTTTATAAAAAATACTATAATTAGGTCAAGTTAATCTGTTTTTTTTGAAACTAGTAGTAGCCCATTTTTTAATTTAGTCTGCAATGGGAAAGGGGCAACCTGAAAAAGGTTGATTATCAAGAACAAGGTGTTGGTAATAGTCATATTTGTTCTGATTTCCTGTAGCGCATCAGCTGATAGCTTCCGTTGCCATCGTAAGGTTGTAAAATCTGGTGATTCAGTCAATTCTCTGTTGAATAAATGTGGGGATCCTGATCGAACATTCCAGACTAGCGAGACAGTCAACAACCGTGGTCGCATGTATGAAGTCTACATTACGCATTATGTTTATGAGCGTGGTGGACAGAAGGACGTGATTATTACTGTTCGCGATAACGTAGTGACAAAAATTAGTCCTGATTAGCCATTCAAGAACGAGACCTTCAGAAAGCAAAAGTTAGCTGTAGCTAGCGGTTTTCTCTGTGCTACGAGTATCTCCTGTTGGCCGAGGGTGCGTGAAAACTATTCAGCCTTAACTGATATTGGGATAGCACCCAATAATTGACTCGGTATGCCGTTTAATTAGACCCATAAACTCCACATGTTTAACAGGTAATCCGTGAATGGGTTTTGATTTCCCACTTTGTTTTTTCGAATTTGAGTTTTCACACAACCTCGGCCGTTTGCTGCTGTTCACATTATGGAAAATTAGCCCTGATGAATAGCGGCTTTGTGCTGCGAAGCGGAACTTCGGAACCAGAAATCGTGTATGGCAGCAAGCAGCCATCAGCAGCCCATCGGGCAACCGCTAACCTCTGATAATCAATGATTCTTTTGGCATTTGGCTGTTTAGCAATTATGCTTAGCAACAACGGACACAGAGAAGTCTAATCATGTCCATATTCAGAGAGTTCAAACGTCGTAATGTCTTCCGGGTAGGAGCCGCTTACCTTGTCGTCGCGTGGCTGGTCTTGCAAGTGGCTGACGTTATTCTCGGCAACATCGAGGCGCCGGGCTGGATTTTCCAGGTCATCCTGATATCGCTGGCCCTTGGCTTGCCTTTGACCATACTCCTCTCATGGGTTTATGAACTTACACCGGATGGCATCAAAAGAGATTCTGAAGTTTCCGAATCGACATCCATCGCCGGTCAAACTGCCCACAAACTGAATTATGTGATAATCGGTGGCTTGGTTGTGGCGGTAGTATACCTTGTCATGTTCAGGGACCGGGTGGACCTTGATGCGCAAGATTCACTCCAGGCCCTGATCGCCCGGCCCTCAGTGATTGTGCTTCCCTTTGCCAATACCAGTGGTGACGAAAGTCAGGATCATTTGGCCTTTGGTTTTACCGACGAACTGATCACAGGTCTGCAACGTTTCAGAGAATTTCCAGTAGTTTCCCGCAATGCTTCTTTGGAATACGGTAATTCTGCGCTAAGTGCGAACGAATATGCGACGAGTCTGGGTGCTTCATACCGGGTAGAAGGCAGCATCAGTACCGGGGATGACGGTATCCGGGTTCTGGCCACTCTGTCCGGTGCAGGAGACAACCAGGTCTGGGCGGAACGCTTTCAGCGCGTTGCTGGAAAGACTGAATTATTTGACGTAGCAGACGAGTTGGTTGCGAAAATCGCAACTGCAGCCTTGCAGTCGGAGGTCCAGCGAGTACAGCGAACAGACCGCCCGCCCGTGGATGCCTGGGAGCATTATATCAGGGGCCTTGGCGCCGTCATGGCCTTTGACCCTGACAAATACGAGAATGCCCGGTGGCATCTTGACCAGGCGGTCAAGATCGCACCCGACATGGCCGAGGCCTGGGCCGCCATCGGTGATCTCGAGGCTGACTATTACGTGTCGCAGCCTCTGCAGGAAGAGACTGATCTCAATCATTTGAATACCATTACCAGCTACTTTCAAAAATCGCACGAACTCAGTCCGTTTAACGGAGATGCCTGCGGTTGTCTGGGTTTTATGCTGACAGTTGTTAGACAGCCGGATGAAGCTCGTGCTGTTTTCAAGCAGGCAGTAGAGGCGAATCCGCTGTCGGCCGGGTTGCGCGTGGACTACGCCTCGTTCCTGCTCTGGGATGGTGATTACGAGCAAGCCCTGGAAAATGCTGACCTCGCGTTGAAGCTCGGATTATTTGGCGAAGGCCTCGCCACGGTGTGGCTTATCCGTTCAAACGTTGCACTGGCTCAAGGTAACCCGGTCGGAGCACTGGAGGCGGTAAATCGTGCACTTTTCATTAGTAAGGGTCCATTTATCATGCCTTCGGCGATTGCATTACTGTACGTCCTGGGCAAAGAGACAGAGGCAGAGCGCTTGCTGAGTGAAATGCAGCAGTCTTTTCCTGGTATATCACCAAAGAACCCCATGTTGTACTGGGTGTTGAAACCCATTGACGACATACTTGCGCTGCAACGAGAAAGTGATGAAGAAAATGGTCCGGCCGATGTAAATGAGATTTATCGCTTGCTGAGTAAAATTGACCGATAGCTCTCACGGAATATCGCGGTATTTAACCTCACTTTTCACCCGGTTGCTGCCGTCTGGTAACGCGTGCAGTATCTTAAGAATCATTAGGTAAAGACCTGTTATTTCAGTCCGGGCAAATTGTATGAGGGACTGCTCATGGCCGAAAGTGTTAATACGCCATCTCTTGAGCCGAGGGGCCGGTTACTGATCAGTAAGCTGCCATTCCCCAGGCGTGATTTTCAACAATACGACGTGCCGGAGTCGGCCAAGAGCCGCACTTTGAACCACAACAGAAAATTTTGGAAAATGTCTTAAACAATCATTTCACAACCCGGCGATTTACCGAAAGTGAGTTAGCCACACTGGCTTAGCAACCCGTACATGGTAGCTCACCGCCGGCAACACCTTATGCCGCATGGGGCATGCCCGGTGGTAATTATTTGGTGATAACCCATTAGTACCATCGCCGAACTTTTGCCCGGTAGCTGAAATGAAAGAGAAAAAGTCGGAAGTCAAAAGTCGGGAGACCCATACAAAGTCGGGAGACCCATATCTTGAACTGATGGGTGTCCTGACTATCTCATTTGAACTGGGATAGTGCTCTATACGGTTAATCGGGGCTCGTGTGCTTCATGTATGCCAGTGGTGTCGTACCCAACGACAGTGAGGCAAGGCCTACCACGACTAATTTGAGACCTAACAGTACACCAATCGCGTACACACCCGAGAATGGGGTCTGCATGAACATCAGTCCCCCTAAACCCATCGACAGCAAACCGCTGGTGAACAACCAACCCCTGCCGGGATGACCTTCCAATGTCAGGGCGACTATGACCTCGACAATGCCATCAAAAACAAGATACGTCGCCAGTAGAATCGATAACACGCCGCTGGCCATCAAGGGGTTAGCCAAAATCGCACCGCCGGCAACAAAGGTAAGAAATCAACATGTGATTATGAGCATGTCAGTTTCCCTGGTCAGTTGGAGAGGTGATCGGCAAACCTTCGGAGAGTCCTGGCCGGTTTACGCCGGCCAGGTATTCAATCAACTAAATTTGCAGTTTCGCCACCTCACTTAATCGCGACCTGGCTATCACTACCAGTGTATGGTCAATCCTGCCAGTGGGCCTGACTGATACGCATCGAAAGCATAGGTGTCATTGGTTTTGTCATTGTCATAATCGTACTTCAGGTAACGGTAGCCGAAAAACACCGAGCCCCAATTCCTGAAACGATAGTCGAACAGTGCAGTTGCATTAAACGCCTTGTTGTCTGATCCGCCATATCCCACGTCGGTGCGGGCGATAAAAGTCCAATTATCGCTCATCGTGCCAAAAAACCGTGTTCCAACGATCGCGTGTGTCCAGTTATCGCCACCCTTGACGTCGAGGGTCCGTTCATCGACGGGTGGTGGGAAAGTCAACGTCCCTTCCACATCGACATCCTGGTCTGTGTAACGCAAACCACCTAGCAATTCCCAGCGTGTGTTTTGGGTTTCCCAGAAAGCATAGGCGCCGCCCAGTTCGACCATGGTGTTTTTAAAACCAATCTTAGCAAGGACGGAAACAGGTCCTGTTGAAACCTCGGCTTCAGGCTTCAGGCTCGCGTATTGATACTCGGCAAAAATCCCCCACTTATCTTTGCGCGCTTCGAAATGCAGTGTAAAAACAGCATCGAGGTTATCCCATACATCGCTAAATGCAAGATCGAGAGGTGCGGTGGCGTCACCGATAGTGGCATCACCACTGATACCCATACCCCAAAGAAATAGTGGTGACAGGGCAAACTCCCATTCACCGTTGTTGCTTCCATCCTGGTCTTGCGCCAAGGCGATTCCTGACGAGGTTGCCAGAAGCGCGATAACGACTATCCGCACAAGTTTTTTCTTCAGATTCACCAAATTCACAATTTATTCTCCTTTGTTGTTACCCGTTATTCCTTGTCCTTAACATACCAGGTTTTTTTCAGACGCCAGTCTTGCTCCTGCAAATTATAACATTCGGCGTGTTCATCCAGTATGCTGTTCTGTGCGTTAAAACCCGGCCCCATTCACCATTTTTGATAAAGTCACTCACCGGGTCAGGTACACCAGGTTGCGGGGGTGGTTGTCTGGTTGTGCCCGGGAGAATAAGCGGAGTAAACGCTACATCATGTATCGACAAGTTAATTTTTTCAGACTGCTCAAATCTGAGTCTGATTCTCAAGCCACTGCGCCTATTCCAAAAGACTCATTAATTCGACGTTCGTATTCAAGGCCAAGCGCGAAACCTTTCTCACGCCTTCCTGCACTGGCTACTCCGGCAAAAACCCCGAAAACGTTTTTGTGAAGCTCATGCTCCGCTCTTTCGAGTTCATGAGCCACTTCGTTGCTGCTAAATCCTTCGCAGGCGCGAAGTGAGTTCCAGAGACCAACATTTAATGTACTCAGAGGTACATTAGGACGCAAATGTACTCAAGAGTACTTTAAAAGTCAAATCACGATTGTTCAGTGCCCCCAGAGATTAAAAGTTCGAGCGTGTTTTCACGGAAAGCTTTACGTTTTGCAGCGGACAACTCGGGAAATATAAAGCGTTCGGTTGAGTGGTACCCGACCCACAATACGGCCCTGCAGGCCAGTGAATTTCCGCTGAAACCGAGCTCTGCAAATGCATTGCTTGCGAACTCAAGTCGTTGTTTGTTGACCTTGCGCACCGCGTTCGCCACGAGAGGTTCAGTTCGGGCCCATATCCGGAACGATGAGTCATATTTGCCCAGATCGCATTTGTAAATTATCTCCGCGGCCTTGGCCAACCGTTGCCTTGGCGGCCTGTTCAGCAACTCCACGTTTTCGGTGACGGTATCGGTGAACTCATGACACCAAAAATCGACCGCAGCAACGAGCAGTTCATCTTTATCTTTGAAGTGCCAGTAAAAGCTGGTTTTAGAAATTTGCAGTTGACGGGCCAGTCCCTGAATATTGAGGCCTTTTGGACCTTCTTTATATAGGGCATCGAGCGCGGTCACCAGCCAGTCTGTACGGGTTGCCCTGTTTCTTTTCGATTGGGCTTTCAAGGCTTGGTTTCACTTCCTTAAATTTCATGAACATCGGGAGGGTAGGAAGATTAAACGCATTTTCATTGGAAATCAAAGCTTGCCTGTAAAACTTTTTCCCTGAATTTCTACTCAATTTTCTCCAGAATTTGGAAGTATGGATACCTGGACCTTGGCAGTTACGTTTATTCAGACTAATTCAGGCTCATTACTGGTTTTTTCCCGAACGACACCTTGGCGCAATTTAAGCAGCAAAGAAACGGCAGAGTTCCCTTAAGCCATCAGCCCTATTGGTGGCGGGGCCCTGCTTTCCGGCAAATTAGGTGCTTGATGCGTTGGGATGTTCTGATCAAGGTGATCCAGTATCTTGCCAATCCCTGAATCCGGGACGATATCAACCATACCATTACCAAATTGGGAACAGCAAATCTGTACTTTGATTGAATCTGTTCTATTCAGTCGAATAACCCGGCTGGCAGGCTGGGTGAGGCCCGGCAGTCCGGCAACAGTGCCGTCACGGCTGAACTTACCGTATGATTCAAGTGAGCAAGTATTTTCTGAATCACTGCCGGGTCTTCGATGCTGGCAATGATGCGTACATCTCCACCGCATTCGTTACAGGTTTCTATGTCGATATTGAAAACACGCTTCAAGCGCTTTGCCCAGGTCATTGAAGCCCGTTTTTCGGCTGGGGTTTGGTCGACATCACTAGCTGGGTGGCGCTTTCTAAGCTTGCCTCGCCCGGCTGGTGTCACCTTTGAGCGATACTTGCTATTGGGCGCGAACACGCCATGAAATCTCGTGAGGTTTACTCTGGGTCTGGGAACCAAGGCAGCCAGCCTGGATTTTATCTCCAGATTGGTTTCACTGATCCCGAGACCAAGAGTTAACCTGACGCGTTTCCATGGTGTATTCGCGCCCAATAGTAAGTACCGAGCAAGGGTGACGCCAGCCAAACGAGGCAAAGGTAGAAAAACCGGAGTAGCAAACGACATTGCAGAGCAAACTCCAGCCGAGCGCCATGCAGCAATGACTTGGGCACAGCACTTGAAACGTGTGTTTGATATACCCCAGGGCACCCTCTCTTGATGCTGTGCATCAATTCACCTTGTCGATATCGCCTAAAAGCGCCTACTTTTGGTGAAACTTGCAGCGAATGCAGTGGTGACTTAAAGATCATTGCCAGCATTGAAGACCCCGTAGTGATCAAGACGATACTTGCCCACTTGGATAAGAAAGGGGTATTTTCCGGAAATCGTCTGTTGCCGGATTGCCGGGCTTCGCCAGGCCCATCAATGAGTTTATTGATTTGAGGGAATGAATCCATCCCTGGTTTTGACTTACCGCTTCAAACCTCTGGTAGCGGCAGGGTTTTCTACGCCCGAATGTCGTAATCGGCGTGAAATAGAGTGGTAAAGAGGTAGA